>Ga0206959_10010_pt1 | contig 60874 bp, 50 predicted proteins | sample Alteio_BWOrgHeat_31_FD_152971 | JGI IMG/M metagenome (GOLD analysis project Ga0206959, IMG submission 152971) | Enriched cells from forest soil in Barre Woods Harvard Forest LTER site, Petersham, Massachusetts, United States -... | ecosystem: Environmental > Terrestrial > Soil > Temperate forest >...
ACTCGCCTCTGCTCCAAAACTGCGCGTCATCGGTCGCGCCGGAGTCGGTGTCGACAATATTGACGCCGATGCAGCCACGCGTCGCGGCATCGTGGTGATGAACACGCCGGGAGCGAATGCTGTTGCCGTCGCCGAGCTGACCATTGGCCTTATGCTTGCGCTCGGACGCATGCTGCCGAAAGCCAACACCACCATGCATGCCGGCAAGTGGGAAAAGAAATCGCTGCAGGGCACCGAGCTGCGTGGCAAGAAGTTCGGCATCCTCGGCTTGGGCCGCATCGGGCTTGAAGTAGCGCGCCGGGCGCGTAGCTTCGGCATGGAGCTGATCGGTCACGATCCCTTTGTCTCTGCTGCCGTCGCTCGCGAGAACGCCATCAAGCTTGTCACAGCCGACGAACTGTTTCGCGAATCGGACTACCTGACGCTGCACGTCGGCCTCACGCCGCAGACCACCGGCATTATCAACGAAAAGACCCTCGCCACCATGAAGAAGGGCGTGCGCATCATCAATTGCGCGCGCGGCGAGCTGATTGTCGAAGAAGCATTGGCCGAAGCTCTCAAGAGCGGTCACGTGGGCGGAGCCGGTCTCGACGTCTTCCATCAGGAACCGCTGAAGAATTCGCCGTTCTTCGGGCTGGAAAACGTGATCCTGACGCCGCACATTGCCGGGTCCACGGCAGAAGCGCAGGAGGCCGTCGGTGTACAGATCGCATTGCAGGTGCGCGAGTATCTGAAGCTCGGCGTCGTGCAGAATGCCGTTAACCTGCCTTCGCTCTCGCACGAAGAATATCTGGAAGTCGCGCCCTACATCGAAACGGCAGCGCGCCTTGGAACTTTCCTCGCCCAATTCCCTCAGGGCAGCATCGAGAGCATCGAGATTTCCTACAGCGGGCGCATTGCCGAAGGCAAGACTGAGCTGATCCGCAACAGCGCAATTGCCGGAGTTCTCGGCCACTCGGAACATGTCAACCGCATCAACGCCGCCGCTATCGCAGCAGAGCGCGGGATCCGCCTGCATGAAGAGAAGAAAGAAGCCGCATCCGGTGGAGCCGGCAGCGTGCTGAATCTGACCCTGCACACCCCGTCGTCGGATTTCACCGCCAGCGCAACCGTGCTGCACGGCACCTCGGCACGCCTGCTGAGCCTCGACGGAATCGACATCGAAGCCCCTCTTCAGGGCGCTCTGCTTACCATTCACAATCGCGACGTACCCGGCGTGATTGGCCGCGTCGGGACCATCCTCGGCGATCATAACGTTAACATCGCCAACTTTGCGTTGGGACGGTCCGACCGCAGCCATCGCGTGCCTCAGGGCAATGCTCTTGCCGTCGTGCAGATCGATGGAACCATCACTGAACCCGCACTCGATGCCCTGCGGGCCGTCGAGGCGATTCTTCAGGTCCACCTTGTGGATCTGGACGGAGAAGAGTAGCACCACCGTCATTCTGAGCCGAAGGCGAGGAATCCATACAGATTTGGCAGGGGAAAGAAGCCTCAAGTTTCTTGCGAGAAACCGGACGCAGCTCGCTCCTCATACACGGTATGGATTCTTCCCCTTCACTGCATTCAGGGTCAGAATGACACTTTATTTTTATTTTGTCGGTAAAGAAACAAGCCCGCTGTATGCGGGCTTGTTTCTTTACTGTTGTGGTTGCTGCTGACTTGCCTGAGAACCAGCCGGCGGCGGTTGTTGTTGTTGCTGTTTCGTCGAATCCGCGCCTTTATAGAGGAATGGCAGATGGAAGGGCATTTCGGCATTGCTCTTCTTGCTGACTTTTTGCTTCGCTGAAGCGTCTTCGACGACAATCGTGCGCTGCGAATTGATGCAGAGCCAGTTCGACCGCACCCGCTGAAAGACATGTGTGAAGATGCCGCGCTCTTCCACCGATTCGCTGCCGTTCCTGCGGCGCGTGATGTATGTCCCATTTACCACCGCAACATCGCCCAGCATACGCACGCTGATAACGCGCTGTTCCATGGTGAGCGGGTCGATCGTCTTCTGGAAGAGAAGTGCAATCTGCTGGTTGCGAGTCGTCACTTCACCGCCTGCTGAAATCCCCACATAAAGGGGCGACAGTAACAGCTCCATCCCATACTGATCTCGCTTGACGATGGCATCGCTCCACTGGTCTTCGAGCTTTTGCATCTCCTTGATTTCAGCAGCCTGGGATGGGTTCGCGGTGGTGGAAGTGACAGCTACGGGGCTTTGCCCGAACGACGGCACAGCGATAGCGCAAAGCGTGAAAATAAACAGGGAAGAACGGGTTAATAGATGCTTCATAAATGCAGTTTGGGCGACTCTTTCATGATATCGTCTCCACTCGAATTAGACGAGGCAGATGCTCGAAATGTAGTGCATTCCGCCAGAATTTAAAGAAAATCACCCCTCCTTGCACAATTCCGCCCTAGTTTTCAACTAGATTCACAGCCCCGTCCGCATCGCCGGAGTGACCTAAACTAAAACTTCATGGCCACCACTCCCGACATCGCCTTTGAGCGTGGGCTTCCCGCCAGCATCGACGCCGAGCGCTCGATTCTTGGCGCCATCCTGCTCGATAACCACTCCTATAACGAGGCTGCGGAAAAACTCCACGCCGACGACTTCGCGCTTGACTCACATCGTCGCATTTACAGCCGCATGGCCGAGTTGATCGACGCAAGCCGCGCCGTTGACATCGTCACGCTCTCGGAGGAGCTCGCTAAACGCAAGGAGGTCGAAGCCGTCGGGGGCGTCGCCTATCTCGCGTCGCTCACGGAGGGCTTGCCGCGACGCATCTCGATTGAAGAGTACGTCCGCATCGTCAAAGACAAATCGCTGCTGCGGCAGCTCATCAATATCTGCTCCACGGCCATCACGCGTGCAGCCGACCAGGGCGAAGAAGCCTTCGAAATATTGAACGCCGCCGAAAGCGGATTGCTCGAAGTCACAGAGCGGGGCATCACCCGTGGTTTTGCCAGCATTCCGGAAATCGTCCGCGACTCCTTCGGCACCATCGACAACCTGTACAAAGAGGGCCGAGAGGTCACAGGTCTCGCCACGCACTTTACCGATTTCGACAAGATGACCAGCGGACTGCAGGCCTCAGAGCTGATCATCATCGCCGCACGCCCATCGATGGGAAAAACCGCCTGGGCTATCAACATTGCGCAGAACGCCGCGGTGCATGGCGGCAAAGTGGTCGCCGTTTTCTCTCTCGAAATGTCGAAGGAGTCGCTTCTGCGCCGCATGCTGGCATCGCAGGCACTCGTCGATTCGCAGAAGATTCAGAAAGGCTTTCTGCTACGCGAAGACCAGCAGAAACTCACGCTCGCCCTCGAGCAGCTCGCTGAATCCAGGCTCTTTATCGATGACACGCCCGGCATCTCGCTGACGGAAATGCGTGCCAAGGCGCGCCGTCTGCGCCAGATGAGCGGATCGCTCGATCTGGTTGTTGTCGACTATCTGCAGCTGATGACCGCCAGCACCTCCGGCCCCGGCGGCAAACGCTACGAAAACCGCACACAGGAAGTCTCCGCCATCTCACGCGGACTGAAGGCTCTCGCCAAAGAATTGCAGGTCCCGGTCATCGCGCTTTCTCAGCTGAGCCGCGCCTCGGAGCAACGCGGCGGCGACAAGAAACCAATGCTCTCCGACCTGCGCGAATCAGGCTCGATCGAGCAGGATGCCGACGTCGTAGCCTTCATCCACCGCGAAAGCTATTACAACCGTGATGAAAACGGTCAGCCGGATCCGGACACGGAAGGCAAAGCCGAAATCATTATTGCCAAACAGCGTAACGGTCCGACCGGATCGGTTCATCTCGCCTATCTGTCGAAGTGCACCCGGTTTGAAAATCTCGCCTACGGTCCTGGCGGCGGAGATTACTAACCTGCATGAATTTCTTCGGCGGCGGCCTGATCGGCTTCTTTTTCGGCTTTGCCTTTGGAGTCGGCTGCGCCCTCGCTGTCATGTATTCCATCTACATCGGGGGCTATCGCAAGGCCATCGAAGATTCGCTTCGCGAAGAGAAATCCGATCGTTATCGTCACTGGTTACCCAAGATCCAGTCAAGGTTGGAAAAAGAACGCTCTAAGGCTTGATTCCAACCACAGAGTTATGGGATTATCCAGCACGCCAATTACGGCGTGGAATAAAAATTCTCGATACGTTCATGACGGCAGTCTTTATAAACAGATAATTTCTTTCTTCGCAGCATCCAACGAGAGCAGCATCCAATAAGAAACGGTGCGCGGTGTCGAACCACCATCGGAGTGACGAAATGGCGCTTCCCTCCCATCTCTCTACTCTGCTAGCCTCGATAGTCTTGAAGGAGATACAGATGCAGGTTTTTTGCCTCGCTACTTCCGAATCAGCTGACGTCAAGTGCAGGATATGCGGACAAGGGTATGCGCTTTATTTTGAGCGTAAGTTGCACGAAGAACGGGAAGAGGCGTTGCGGGCCGTGATGGAAACTCTGGAAAACCATCATGCGGCGGGCCCCGAATCCACGGTCCACCCGGAGAAAGCCTTCAATGTGCCCGCGTGGCATGGCCCGGCTCACATGTCCGGTGCCGCCATTCTTGGCGGCGCTCCGCCATGGGCTGCCTGACAGGTTTCTCATGCCCCACGGAGTATCCACTGAAGCGTTCCCTTACACCTAGCTTTTCAGGAACAAAAACGCCACCCCAAAGGGTGGCGTTTTTGATTGTATTGCGTTGAATCGATTTATTGCTCGCGCTTCCAGTTCATCAGGTCGCCAAGCGTCGTTGTTGAGCTGGAGACCGGCTGCTTATAAGCTTCCACCTCGGAGCGGCTGGCTTCTTCACCAACTGCGCGGAGGCTGAGTCCGACCTTCTTCTCATCAGCGTTCATCTTGATGATCTTGAATTCGTGCTCCTGGCCTGCTTCGAGCTTCACCGGTGTGCCGTGGTTATCCGTTGCCTCAGAAACGTGGCAGAGACCCTCAACACCTTCAGCAATCTCAACGAACGAACCGAACTGTGCCGAACGCAGCACCTTACCCTTGACCACATCGCCTACGCGATGCTGGGCAAAGAATGTCTCCCAGACATCAGGTTGCAGTTGCTTGATACCGAGTGAGAGACGACGGTTTTCCGGCTCTACACCAAGCACCACAGCACGCACCTTCTCGCCCTTCTTCAGTACTTCGGAAGGATGCTTGACGCGCTTGGTCCAGCTCAGATTGCTGACGTGCACCAGACCATCGATGCCGTCTTCGATCTCGATGAAAGCGCCGAAGTCGGTCAGGTTACGGACGCGGCCTTCGACATTTGTGCCCGCCGGATAACGTTCCGTCAGGTGCTCCCATGGATTTTCCAGCAGCTGCTTCATGCCCAGCGAGATGCGGCGGTCGTTCGGGTTGACGGCGAGAATGACCGTCTCTACCTCATCGCCCGGCTTGACCAGCTTCGACGGATGCTTCATCCGCTTCGACCAGGTCATCTCGGAGACGTGCACCAGCCCTTCGATACCCTGTTCCAGCTCAACGAACGAGCCATAGTCGGTCACGCTAAGGACGCGGCCACGCACGCGGGCGCCAATTGGGTAGCGCTCTACGGCGTCGAGCCAGGGGTCAGGCGTAAGCTGTTTGAAACCGAGCGAGACACGCTGTTTATCTTTGTCGAACTTCAGAACTTTGACTTGAATTTCATCACCGACGTTGACCAGATCGCGCGGATGCGTCAAGCGTCCCCACGACATATCGGTGATGTGCAGCAGGCCGTCAATACCGCCGAGATCGACAAATGCGCCGTAATCGGTCAGGTTCTTGACAGTTCCGGTCAGGATGCTGCCCTCTTCCAGGTGCTCCAGCGTCTTCGAGCGCTTTGCGGTCTGCTCTTCTTCCAGAATCTCTTTGCGGGAGACGACCACATTGCCGCGCTTTTTGTTCAGCTTGATGACGCGAATTTCAATCTGTTGGCCAATGTAGGCATCCAGATTGCGCACCGGACGAACTTCCAGCTGCGAGCCGGGCAGGAATGCTTTGATGCCGATATCGACCGTCAAACCGCCCTTCACGCGGCCCAGTACGGTGCCGGTAAGAATCGACTTCTCGTTCGCAGCTTTCTCGATCGTGTCCCATACGCGGTGTCGCTGAGCCTTTTCATAGCTCAGCACGTAGCCGCCTTCGGCTTCTTCCCGCTCAATGACGACTTCTATTGCGTCACCGGCCTGCAGTTTTGGCTGACCTGTGTGGTCAAGCACCTGCTCGATTGGAATCAGACCTTCCGACTTCATGCCCACATCAACGACGACATGCTTATCGGTCAGCTTGATCACAGTGCCGGACACGATGTGGCTGTCGTCAAATGCCTGCGCGGCTGCTTCAGCAGCCTGCTCGCGATCAAAGGACTCGAGCACTGCGGCAAAATCTTCCATGCTGTTCAGATCGGCCTCTTCTTCAATCGGCTCAGACGCAACAGCAAGATGTGCGGTTTCTACGGAAGTAGACTCTGCGGAAATGGCTTCCGGGTTATGGGTGGTTTCGATGGACGGCTCGGCGTGCTCCGTCGCTGCTTCCAGCGTTGGGGTTTCAAGTTCGGTGTTCAGAGGGTTGCTCTCGGTTTGTTCAGGATTAAGGACGTCTGCCATAACAGCCAGCTCAGTAGGATTCAGGGTCGGCGGCCCCGTACTTCCGCCCTGCAGGCTGAGAGGGTTGGCCACCTCAGTGCTGCAGACTTCTTCGCTCTAAGCTTTAGATTCAGACTGGTCGGCGAAGATTCGGGAATCGTCGTCCTGACGTCTGGCGCTGTGGACGTTCTCAGAAGAAGACCGTCGAGCGTGAACACGACTCGGTCTCCGGGTGGGAGCATCCGTCAGGCAGGAAGCATGCAGGAGCGGCGATTGCAGGCCTACGCATGAATCCCGCGCACGTAAACCTGTATCAAAATCATAGAACTGTGCCGAGGCACTGTCAATGCAGGGCCCTTAGATTCACGCAGTTGCAATATCTTTTGCACGCGATTTCGTAGAAATGTCCTCATTGTCGTTAAAGTGAACCAAAAATGGAGCACTTTTTACCTTTCCTTAAACATGGAGGGTATCCCCAGTGTTCCGTCGACTCCTGCCACAAAATTTCTTTCTTCGCGGAGGATCAACCGCTTACTTTGCGCCATCGCGAAATTCTCACGCGCTTCCGGGTCTGATTGCAGGCGCAATTTATAACGCTCATAGGCGGCAAGGCTGTCAAACGCAATCAAACCCCAGGCGACATCGTTCGTGCCCTCATACGGAAGAAAATATCCAACAAGATGGCCGCCGCATCGAGGAATGATGCGGCCCCAATTCTCTGCGTACTTCTGGAACCCGTCCCGCTGGAACGGGTCGATCTGGTAACGGATGATGCACACGATCGTCATGGGCTTCCTTTTCATTTCCGGTGTGTCTAGCGAATCGGCATAACCAACAGCCAGCACCACGCCTGTCGTCACCATGACTCCGATCGCTTCGCGGCGGCTGATCTGTCTGGATTTCGCTGACTGCATAGTGGGCAGTATGCAAGTTGTTCTGCATAGATACTTCGTCTACCATCAAACTATGCATGCAGAAGATTACGGCGATGCCCCTGCCTCCCGGATTGCTGCAGCTATTGGGGAACCGGCGCGGGCGCGCATGCTCTATTGCCTGATGGACGGCCACGCGCGGACAAGCACTGAGCTTGCAATCGTGGCCGAGGTCAGCCCGTCAACCGCGAGCGTGCATTTGGGCCGGTTGAAAACCGAGCGCCTGGTCAAAGTGTTCGTCCAGGGGAAGCATCGCTACTACAGCCTGGATGGGCCCCATGTAGCCGGCGTCCTTGAAGGACTAAGCGTTCTCGCCGGCTTCTCACGCGGCAAATTTGCGCCGAGCACGCCAAACCGGCTCCGTGCCGCAAGGACTTGCTACGATCACATCGCCGGCACCGCGGGCGTGAGACTCCACGACCGTTTCCACGAGCTTGCATGGCTTTCATTCAGCGATGCAAACAGCAGCCACGCATACGTTCTTACCCCAGATGGAGCCAATGCATTGGAATCTCTCGGCATAGATGTTGAGGCCGTTCGGGCGTTGCGCCGCCGCTTCGCGTGCGCATGCCTGGACTGGAGCGAGCGGCGGCCTCATATCGGTGGTGCACTAGGCGCAGCCCTGCTGAACACAGCTCTGAAAAGGAAATGGGTAACACAGGATCTCGACAGCCGAGCCCTCGGCATCACAAGTCGGGGACGGCGGGAAATGTTGGCCCGGTTCGGCCTGCAGCTCTGAAAATTTTCCCGAAAACCTTAGCTTTCCACGCAAATTCCGCACACAGCCGCGCCGAACTTCGCCGCTTTTGCAGGACCGATGCCATCGACGGCAAGCAATTCCTCTTCGGTACGCGGGCGTTCGACCGCAATGGCGCGCAACGTCTTGTCAGGGAAGACACAGAACGCAGGCTGGCCCAGTTTGTCCGCCTCTTCGCGCCGCCACAAGCGTAGTCGTTCTTCCAGTGCTGCGGCTTCACCGGTAAGCGGAATCTCCGGTTTCACCGTCGTCGATTTGCGTTCACGCTTCGCTGGCTTGATGGTCGCAGCGATTTCGCTACTGTCGAGCATGAGTACTGCGGCAGCATCGCCGTCTTCCATATTCTCGCCGTCGCGGGTCAGGCTCGCCTTGCGATACGCAATGCTGCGGCCATCTTTTTCGAAGCTTGCATCCTCAATCGCCAGAAGGCCCGCTCCGCTCAAGGCTCCCAGAAGATCTTCAAAGTGGTCGCGGCTCATCCCGTTGCGGTCGCACAGCTCCTGATGTAGTTTGCCGGTCGATTTCGACCCGCCGGAACGTAAAGCCCGCAACAACGTAAACATAAGCTCGCGCTCATCGTCATCCAGAGGTCGGAAACGCTGTGCAATCGCCCGCTCCGGTGAACAGACATCGCACTGGCCACAGACGCGTCGTCCATCTTCGTCGTCACCAAAATGACGTACCAACTGAGACATGCGGCAATGGTGCGATTCCGCATACCGCACAACCTTATCGAGCTGCGTCATGCGCCGGTTCGATTGCGAAAGATACGGCTGCCGCCAGCCCGCATCGCCCTTCGTTACATTGCCTTCGAAATCGACTTGCGCGCCGCCATGCGCCATCAGCTTGTCGAGAGCGGTTGCAAACGTCTCCTCGCCCAGTTTCGACTTCAGCAATTTCGCCAGTTCCTCTTTATGACGCGGCCGCGCCTCCAGCTTACGAAAGATGAGGTCCAGTTCGTCGACTGGTGGGTAATCCCGCTCGTAAAAGAAATCATGCGTGCGCCGGTCCGCATATGAGTACATCAGAATCGTCCGGCTCGGCTTGCCGTCACGTCCGGCGCGTCCAATCTCCTGGTAATACGCCTCAAGGCTGCCCGGCAGCGCCGTATGGATCACGGTTCGCACATTGGGCTTGTCGATACCCATGCCGAAGGCGATCGTTGCCACCACGGCTTCGAGCTTCCCTGCCAGAAATTCCCGCTGCACCCGCTCACGATGGTCGGGGTCGAGTCCCGCATGGTAGGCAGCGGCTGAAAAATGCTGCGAAAGCTCCTGCGCCAGCACTTCGGCATCCTTGCGTGTCGGCGCATAGACAATGGCAGGCCGCCGGTCTGCGGGTGTCAGGAGCGTCAAGGTAAGCTGTGTTCGTTTCGGTTTCGAGACCTCGACCACCTCGGCGGCCAGGTTGCTCCGCCGAAAACCATGAATAAAGCGCGCAGGCCGATCGAGCTGCAACTGCGCCACAATGTCATCCTGAACGAGGGGTGTCGCCGTTGCCGTCAGTGCTACGACAGGAGCAGGACGCAGCGCCGGCAGATAGCCGCCCAGCAGGCGATAGTCGGGTCGAAAATCATGCCCCCACTGCGAGATGCAGTGCGCCTCATCAATCGCTATCAAGGCAGGCTTGCGCTTCGCCAGCATCTCCGGGAAACCGGGCACTCGCAGCCGCTCCGGAGCGATGAAAAGGAAATCAAGGGTGCCATTCAAATATTCGCGGCAGGCTTGACGCGATAATTCGCGATCCAGCCCGGAGTGAATGCGCGCCGCTTGCAATCCCAATTCGCTGAGCTTTGCGGCCTGATCATCCATCAGCGCGATCAGTGGGCTGACCACCAGCGCCGTTCCTCCTCTGGCAATCGCAGGCAACTGGTAGCAGAGCGACTTGCCAGCGCCCGTCGGCATCACCAGCAGCACATCGCGTCCGTCCACTGCCGCACGGCACACTGCTTCCTGGTTCGCCCGGAACGACGAGAAACCGAAGGTGCGCGCGAGCAAGGCCGTGAGTTGTGCCGAAAGCATTACTCACAGTATGAGGCATGCTCGACTCGCTATACTGGTCGCCTATGGACCACCTGTGGACACCCTGGCGCTACACCTATGTCACCGCCGCCGATCAGGCCAAGCGCCAGGGCGTGCCCGATGAGTTGTCCGCATGGCCGGGCGACAAAGGCTGCGTCTTCTGCAACCTCGTGGCTGCCGTCGAGTATGCCGAAGCCCACGGCATGCCCAGCGAGCAGGCCGAAAAGGCTGCGCTCATCGTCCATCGCGATCAAAACACCTACGTTGTCCTCAATCGCTACCCGTATACCTCAGGACACGTCATGGTTCTGCCCTACGCGCACGAAGGCTCGCTCGCGGCTCTCCCCACCGCAGTCGCGCATGAGCTGATGGATACTGCGCAGAAACTCGAATCGGTCCTGGGCAGCGTGTATCATCCTGGCGGTGTGAACATGGGTCTGAATCTCGGCAAAGCCGCCGGAGCCGGAGTCGCCGGACATCTGCATCTGCATATTCTTCCCCGCTGGACCGGCGATACGAACTTCATGACTGTCGTAGGTGAAACCCGCGTCCTGCCCGAAGCCCTTGAAACGACATGGGAGCGCATCCGGGAAAATTTTCTGAAAAGTGCGTGAGAGGAACGGCAGTTGTTCTCCGCGACCCGCTCCTCCGGCATCCAAACTGAAAACGGGCTGGATTCGGGGCCTTAGTCTTTCCGCGGAGGTGCCACATGCCACAAACTGCTAAAAAGAATCACCAGAAAAGCCAGAAAGCCGAAGAGCACGCCTCCGCAAAACAATCCGCACCGACCAGCGTGCAGCCAGGGCCTACGCCCATGCAGCCGAAAGATGCGCATCTAGTCGGAGCCGGTCGCGAAGAACAGCTCCGCCTGCTGAAAAAGAATGTGGAAGAGGGGCAGGCTGAGCCCCATCCCGATCTGCCTGCCGGGTTGCACGCCACCGGCTCGTTTACGGGAGAGAATAAAGAGCGGAAATAGCGCTTATTCGATCTTCGGGAAGAGAGAGTCGTTGGGCTCTTCTTCATCATCCCCCGGCTTCCAATCCTCCGCCTTCAGTTCGCGCGTGACGGATTCGAGCATTCCAATCTCCGGCAACTCTTCTTGTCCGATATGAAGCTCATGCAGCTTGCGCGCATAGGTAAAGACGCTTCCCCGACCCTCGACACTGCCGATGAGGTTGTTGTAATGCTTCACCGTGCTGCTCAGAGCATTCCCCATCCTGGTAAAGTGCTCCTGAGTAGTGGCCAGTTTGTCGTATAGTTTTTCTCCTACCTCGCGGATGGCCAGCGCATTTTTCGTGACTTCCAGCTGTTGCCATCCATAAGCGACCGCCTTCAGCAGCGCAATCAGCGTCGTAGGCGTGGCAAGAATCACATTCGAGCTGCTGCCGAACTCAATCAAACCTGGGTCTTGTTCCAGCGCCGCGCTGAAAAACACCTCACTTGAAAGAAAACAGACAACGAAGTCAGGGCTGTTTTTGAACTGCCTCCAATAGGATTTGGCCGACAATGCACTCAGATGATCGCGGACCCTGGCGGCATGCGCAGCAAGCTTTAGCGCCCGCGTGGCTTCGTCGTTAGCGCTCATCGCGTCCAGAAACGCATCGAACGGCGTCTTTACATCAATCACGATGGTTCGCTCGTTCGGCAAATGGATCACACAGTCAGGCCGGATCGAACTCTCTTCACCGCGCACAAACACTTCCATATCGAACGAAGCATGCTGCACCATACCGGCAAACTCTATGCAGCGCTTCAGTTGCAACTCGCCCCAGTTGCCCCTGATCTTGGGAGCGCGCAGGGCTGAAATAAGCTGCGAAGTCTCCCGGCGCAGGTCGGTCTGCGAGACTTGCATGCCGGCGACCATCTCCCGAAGCGACTGGTAGGCGCCCTCGCGCTTCACTTCCAGCTGTTGCGTACCTGCCTCCAGCTTGTCTAACGTCTCCCGCACCGGCTTTAGCAGTTCCGCGATTGCCTTTTCTTTCCCCTCGAGTGCGTGCTCGGCCGTCTGCTGCTGTTTTCCCAACTCCTGTCGGGCCAATTTCAGAAATGTCTCGCTGTTTTCGTTCAAAGCGCGAGAGGCTGCGCTGCGGAAGCTGTCCTCCAGGCTGGCGCGTGCCTGCTTCAACGATTCCTGCTCGGCGTTCAGCCGCTCTTCCAGGCGCGCTTTAGCCTCACGCAACACCCCGGCTTCTTTTCGCTCCGCCTCCAGCAGGGCTTCCCGTTCAGCAAGCTGCGAGGCCAGATTTCCACCGTTTTGTGTCAACGCAGAAATTTGGCTGCGAACACTTTGATTGTGAATCCAATAGCCAAGGGACACCCCCACAAGGACGGCGAGTACAGCGATCACTGCAATAAGGAGCATAGCGACTATACTGCCATTGAAACGCAAACAAAGCACGGGGCCGTCCCGTATTCTGCATACCCGCGCTTTACACCTTCAAAGGGCCTCAGTAGACTTGAAATTTCGGAGCGCGGAATTCGTGTGCCCTATGGCATGCTCGTTTCCGGAGAGTTTTCAATAAAAAATTTCGTGCCGTATCGATGGACAGGAGAAACGCATGGCAGCAGTGGAAGAGAAAGTAAAACAGATCATCGTCGAACAGCTTCAGGTCGACGAAGCCGAAGTGACGCCCAGCGCATCTTTTCAGGAAGACCTTGGCGCTGACTCGCTCGACGTCGTCGAGCTGGTGATGCAGTTCGAAGAAGCCTTTGACCTTGAAATCCCCGACGAAGACGCCGAGAAGATCAAGACGGTGAAGGACGCCATCGACTACATCGAGAAAAACGCGAAAGGCGGCAAATAGCTTTGCAACGGCGCGTCGTCATTACGGGCATCGGTCTGCTGTGTGGGGTTGGCAACACAACGCCCGAAGTCTGGAAAAATCTGCTGGCAGGCAAGAGCGGGATGGCTCCCATCACCGGCTTCGATACGACAGGTTTCTCTGTCACCTTCGCAGCCGAGGTGAAGAACTTCGATCCGCTCAACTTTGTGGAGAAGAAAGAGTCGCGCAAGATGGGGCGCTTCATCCACTTTGCTCTTGCCGCTGCTCAGGAGGCCATGGAAATGTCCGGCCTCAAGATTACTCCGGAAAACGACACACGCGTCGGCGTACATATCGGTTCGGGCATCGGTGGATTCGACATCATCGAGCGCGAGCACAGTGCCATGTTGCAGGGTGGTCCGCGCAAAATATCACCCTTCTTCATTCCTGCCGCCATCATCAATCTTGCAGCCGGTCAGGTCAGCATCAAATACGGTGCCAGAGGACCCAATGAGGCCACGGCAACGGCCTGCACCACCAGCGCGCACGCCATTGGCGACGCTTACCGCCTGATACAGCGCGGCGATGCCGACGCCATGATTGCCGGCGGCGCTGAGGCAGCCATCACGCCCATGGGCGTGGGCGGCTTCGCGGCCATGCGCGCGCTTTCCACCCGCAATGACGATCCGGAACACGCATGCCGGCCATTCGATAAAGACCGCGATGGCTTTGTCGTTGGCGAAGGCGCGGGCATCCTGATCCTCGAAGATCTGGAATTTGCCAAGGCTCGTGGGGCAAAGATTCTGGCTGAAATCATCGGCTATGGCATGAGCGCTGATGCCTATCACATCACCAGCATGGCTCTTGAGGGCGAGGGCTGCTACCGCGCAATGAAAAATGCCATTGAAAGCGCCCACATTCAACCGGACGATATCCAGTACGTGAATGCCCACGCGACGTCCACGCCTGCAGGCGACGTTCTCGAAAGCGCCGCGATGGAAAAGCTCTTTGGCGAGAATGCAATCAGCGGCAAACTGTTGATCAGCTCGACCAAGTCCATGACCGGTCACCTCTTAGGGGGAGCGGGCGGCCTCGAGGCCGGCATCACCATCATGGCCATGCTCGATCATATGGCTCCGCCCACCATGAATCTCAACAACCAGGACCCTGAGTGCAGGTTGAGCTACGTGCCCAATCAACCGCGCCCCCTCAACATCGACATCGCCTTGTCGAATTCCTTTGGCTTCGGCGGCACAAACGGCTCCCTGATCTTCCGTCGCTGGCAGGACTAGCCAGTCGCGCATTCGATCCGCCATCCCGTGTGGGATGGAGCGGTTCTTAACCGGGAATTGCTCGTACCGGAGGATCATTTCGAGGTGGGGAAATACTGGGTTCCGGGAGCAGTCATCCTCCTGTTGCTAGTCATGCTCACCGAGGTCGGGCTCTCGACCCGTCAGGAATCGCTCAGCTGGGATGAGGGCGATCATATCTACTCCGGTTACATGAACTGGGAGCATCGCGAATACAGCCTGAATCCAGAGCATCCGCCACTGGTCAAGCTGGTGGCAACACTGCCACTGCTGCCGCTCGATCTGAAAGTCGCACCCCGTCAGGACCGCTACTTCAAGGCTGAAGCCTACTACGGCGGCCGGGAGCTGCTCTTCCGCAACGATCCAAAGTATGGAGGCCGTTACAACGCGGACACTCTGCTCTTCCGGATTCATATGACGGTCCTTGTCTTTGCCGTCGTGCTCGCGCTGCTGCTCTTTCTGGCAGGCCGGGAGATGTTCGGCGCCACCGCGGGACTGATCGCCATGACGCTTTTTGTCTTCGATCCCACGGTGCTTACCAATGCGCCGTTCGTCACCACGGACATGGGTGCAGCGTGCGGCTTCTTCGCTGCCGTCTACACGTTCTACCGCTTTGTAAAAGCGATGAGTTGGCAGCGCGCAGTGGTCTGTGGATTCGTCGTCGGACTAGCCCTCGCCACCAAGCATTCCGTGGTTCTGTTGCTGCCGATACTGGTTCTGCTTGCCGCTGGAGACGTGGCAGGCCGCTGGAAGGCAGCCCGGCGCTGGCCGGGGCACGATGCGTTGCGCATCTTGTTGGGCCTCGGAGCGATCGCCGCCATCGCACTGTTTGTTCTCTGGGGGGTCTACAGTTTCCACTACGCGATGCACCCGGTCGGCGTGAATATGCCGACTTTGGCATCTGAGATGGGCCCGCTGTCCCCTCTCATGAAGAGACTCATCTCCATTTCCGCGCACTATCATCTGCTGCCGGAAAGCTATCTCTTTGGCCTGGCGGACGTGCAGGCGGTGGGGCTGGAAATGCCAACCTACATCTTCGGCAGGCTCTACGCTCACGGACAATGGTTCTACTTTCCCGTATTGCTCACGCTGAAGTGGAGCTTAGGTGTGCTGGGACTGCTGGCACTCGCAATCTATGCATTTGCCACCGGAAAAGTTCGTCGGCCGCGAGAAGCCTTCTTTCTGGCGCTACCGGCCCTGTTCTATCTTGTTGTGGCGATGGCCGGCCCGCTGAACATCGGAGTGCGCCATGTTCTGCCGGTGTTTCCGTTTGCCTTTGCATTGGCAGGCGCGGGAGCTGCATCGCTGGTTTGTCGACGGAGAGCATGGGCTTATGTCGTGGGAGCGCTGCTCCTGTGCCATGCGGTGGACTCAGTGCGGATGTTCCCCAATTACATGCCCTATGCGAATGTTCTTTGGGGTGGTCCGACGAAAACTCATTTGTACTTTTCCGATTCGGCGACCGATTGGGGCCAGGAGCTGAAATGGACAAGGCAATGGGTGGATGCGCACAATGTCAAGGAATGCTGGTTCGCCTACTTTGCAGCTCCGTTTCTCCTTCCGAGCGATTACGGCATTCCCTGTAAACCTCTGCCGACACTCGACACCATGTATGAAGAAAATATTTTCTTGCCGCCAGTGGTGCACGGTCCGGTTCTGATCAGCTTTGCCGACCTCAATGGGTTTGAGTTCGGGACAAAGGTGCGAAACCCCTACCAGAATCTTTTCGAACGCAAGCCCGACGATGTGATTGCAAACGGCCTCGCTGTCTTCAACGGGGATTTCCCCCTGCCCGAAGCGGCAGCGCTCGCATATGAGCAACAGGCACGCAAAGACTTGAAAAAAGATCCCCGCTCGGCATTGAGCGCAGCCCAACAAGCTGTCGCGCTGGCTCCAAATGGATTTGACGCGAATATGGCTCTGGGCGAGGCTTTCATGGCTACGGGGAATCAGACTGCGGCACGAGAAGCGTACCAAACAGCACTGCGCCGCGTTCCCGAGATGGAGCCAACTTCGCAGGAGTACTGGAGGCCCATTTTGGAGAAGAAGCTGGCAGATCTGGGGCAGCGCCAATAATTTTTCGCATGTCTGGAACGGCGGCCACCAGGAAGAGTTTTTGGGACTGATGGGAAAAAAGTAAAAGCCCGGCACAAAGCCGGGCTTTCCTTTTCTGGAATGTTCCGTCTACTTAAGCAGGCTGAACGTTCTCGGCCTGGAAGCCCTTGGGGCCACGCACGACGTTGAACTGGACGCGCTGACCTTCCTGAAGGCTGCGGAAGCCGTTCGCGTTGATCGCGGAGAAATGTACGAAGATGTCTTCGTTGTTGCTCTCGCGCGTAATGAATCCGAAGCCCTTGGCATCGTTAAACCACTTGACTGTACCCTGTTCCATTTTGGGGGTATTCCTTTGTGTTGATATTCGCTGAAAACGGGAAGGTGTAGAGCAGGCAGTGCTTTGGACGGCATTACGTGCGAACAAGAACCCACTCGGAATCGAGCGTATTTACAGTATACTCGCTTTCCAGAAAGATTGCAGGATAAAGAGTTAGCCGCCGTTCGCAATCGGCGAACGGCAGCTCATCGAACTCTCAGCCCTGCGCCGCGGCCACGCCTGTAAAGATCAATATAATCAACAGCCACCAACCCACCACGACGATAGCCGCAGTGCTGCGCTTGACTTTGGCAACGATCGAAATCCCGATCACGCTCAGGAGAATCGACCAGATTTCAAAAAGATCGATATGGCTGCTAAACGAAACGAGCCACTTCGGAGCCTCGCTGCTCAGATAGAAACCAAGGTTGGTGCCTACGGGATTCTGCAGCAGGAAAGAATCTGGAGCGAGGCCAGCGAAGAGAGAGATCGCAGCCAGAAGAAATTTGATATTCATGACCAGATTCGAGTACATATAAACGGCATACACCTGACCATAAGTGGCCGTCCCACCAAAGCCAAAGTTAACCGCAGCCCAGGCCAGCAATGCCGCAATCGCGGTAAAGATCAGCAGAACCACCGCATACGCGTAGGAAGTTCCCGCAATAATTTTGGCTGAAACGGCCTTTACGCTGGCATATTGTTCGGGCGGCATCTGAGCGAACCTCTCTTCCTGCTTCGGACTTTGGTGCGTGTTGTTCTCGAAGACTTTGTCCCATCCAACTTTTTGCTGGACCGCGAAGGAAAACACGATGCTCACCACAATCATGATCAGCAGCGGCCCCCACCACGCTGCGCTCCGCAGAAGATCGGCGAACGTTTTCGAAGGAGCTACAAAGGTGTTGATAATGCGCTGTCCCTCACTCAACGGCGCGGCCGTAATTACAGGAGATGCATCACTCATAGTGCCTCACAAAATCAAATACTTAACTGATTGGCGCGATTTTACCCGCTCGAACCCCTTCTTGCGATGAAAATCGGACATGCGATGCACTGAACCAAGCTCAATACTTCCCGGTTCGTAGCTACTTGGATACTCTGAGAAAGCTCCTGGTACCCTCCGCGGTCCCGCTCATGCGCTGTTTTCCTATTTTCCTTGCCACCGTATTGCTCGCCAGTACGGGGACTTCTGCCTTTGCGGTAAAGAAGAAGCCGCATACTCGCGTCCGCAACGCTTCCACTCACACGCACAGCAAGCGTCATGCTCGCCCCCGTCACGCCGCCCTCGAAGCACGGGAAGAAACTGCGACCGTCACGATTCCAGAAGTTCCGCTCAAACACGCAAAAATGGTTATGTTGCCGCCGCTCAAAGGCTCACTTGCATCCCTGAGACGCCAGAATGAGCGCAGCGAGGCCGATGGCCTGGAGCGTATCGAAGATGATGACCAACTGAATGAGCTTCGCCTCCAGCATGCCCTCGTTGCGGTGCCGGCTGGCATGTCGCTCCGCGTCAACCCGGAATTGCCCGCGAACCGGCGCTATTGCCGTCCGTGGACTGCCCGCTTTCTCAGCGATCTGGCTCGTGTGCATTACGAACGCTTCCACCGTCCGCTTCAAGTGAATTCTGCCGTGCGAACGGTGCAGTACCAGCGCCATCTACTGGAAGTGAATGGCAATGCCGCACCCGCCGAGGGAGATATTGCCTCGCCGCACCTTACCGGAGCCACCATCGACATTGCCAAAAAAGGATTGTCGATGTCGGAAATCGCATGGATGCGGGCTTACCTGCTGCCGCTGCAGACCGCCGGAAAACTTGATGTAGAAGAAGAGTTTTATCAGTCCTGCTTCCACATCACGATCTACAAAGCCTATACGCCACCCGCAACCAAGGCGGTTCCAAACAAACGCGGCACCAGCAGCGCTCTGATTGCCGCAGGCGTGCAGTAACAGTTGCTGGGCGATCGATCGTTCTGGATGAACGGAACTGGATAAACAGGAAAAAGGTGGCCCGCGTCTTCCCTTGAGTACACTTTGCATCTAACCTTGACGGCGCAGCCTCTGAATGGATTCTGTCTGCTTAAATCAGGCGTCTGCGCGATCGGTTACGCATTCAGGAGGAAAACCAATGAAAAGCGCGAAGTACAGGCTTGCTTTCGTACTGACTGCAAGCCTGTTATCGGGAGCCTTGGTTTCAGGTTCGTATCATGCGGCTGCGGCCGCTGCCCAGGCTGGGGAAAACGACTCGAACCTCCAGGCCGAGGTAATGAACAAGGCATTGAACAAATCGCAGTTCAAAGGAGTGCAGGCCACGGCCCACAACGGCATAGTGACACTCACCGGCACAGTCGATGTCTACGATCTCAAGGAAGAGGCGGACAAACGAACCCATAGGATCAAAGGGGTGCAGGGAGTGCTGAACAATATCGAGGTGGCAGGTGCCGATGTTCCCGATGCCGAACTACAGGAGAAGCTGATCAAAGCGATTTCATATGACCGAGTAGGGTACGGCACGACGCCCTTCAACGCGATAGCCGTGAACGTGCAAAATGGAGTCGTCACGCTGGCCGGTCATGCCTACGGCCCGGTTGATGCGGATTCCGCCGTCGCCGTGGCTGCGAATACGCGCGGAGTAAAAGATGTCGTAAACGACATTCAGGTCGATCCGGTATCACCTATGGATGATCGCATCCGATTCGCAGTCTTCCGTTCCGTCTATGGTTTCCCAAGCCTGAATAAATATGCGATTGACCCGGCCAAGCCGATTCGCATCTCGGTGCAAAATGGCAATGTTACGCTCTATGGCGTAGTAGACAGTCAGGCGGACAAAAATGTTGCAGGGCTGCGCGCCAATACTGTGCCCGGAGTCTTCAGAGTCACGAATGATCTTCAGGTCGCAGGACCGCAGAAAGAATAGCTGCGGCAGTCACACTTGTACATTGGCTGGGTCCGCATTCTCGGCGACGATTAACATAACACCGTGACGCACATCACACTGTGGACCGTAGGTGCATTCCTCCTCGCCCTTGCTCCTCTGGCCGGATTCGGATTCGCCAATGACCGATGGATTGCGGCCGCGCGCGAGTGGCCGATCTCTGGTCGCCTCGCGCTGCCTGCCGTGTGCGTCGTGCCCTATCTCCTGGTGGCCGTCCCGCTTCATCAACTTCGCATAGAGTGGCTATTGCTGTATCTGTTGCTTCCGATCGCCATAGCGGCATTGCTCGCGTTTGCCGCCAGACTGGACCCCCAGCAACGGGGACATTGGCTCGATTTTCTGGTGCTGTTCACGCTCGGGCTCGCCGTCGATCTGCGCTGGTTCGAGCCGGCATGGCCGCATTCGCTCACCGCTCTGAACAAGCTGCTCCTGCTGGACGCGGGATTGTATGGCTTTCATGCCGTCCGCCAACTCAATGGCGTTGGCTTCGATCTCCGCTGGTGTAAATCGGACTGGAAGATTGGGCTCCGCGAATTTCTTCTCTATACGCCAATCGCAATTCTGCTCGGTCTCGCCATTGGGTTTCTTCATTGGCGCGGGCATATTGACCGCCCATGGCTGTTGCCCGGCATGTGGCTCTTCACGTATCTCTTCATTGCCCTGCCCGAAGAGATTTTCTTTCGCGGCTGGATGCAGAACCTGTTCGAGCGCCGCACAGGACGGTCAGCCTCGCTTGCGATAACAGCCATTCTCTTCGGCCTGTCACACTTCAACAAGCGCGCTGTGCACTTCAACTGGCGCTACGTTTTACTGGCGTCGATCGCCGGCATTTTCTACGGCCGCGCCTGGCGATCCGAAAGAAGAATCGCAGCATCGTCCATTACCCATGCCTGCGTGGATACGGTCTGGGGCGCGCTGCTTCGTTGAATCCTGTAGTGACGGGGATGGTAGCGCAGATAACCCAGCCCTACACGCATGTGGTGATGCATCGCATTTGGCACAGTCATGGCTACGCAAATACCCAGGATGCCATGGGCCAGACCCAGCGCATACAAGTTGCGGTATCGCAGAAAAAGCGGGCAGGCAATGAAGCCCCATACGAGCGTAAGCACAACCAGTACAGGGTTTGGAATATGCGCTGCGGCGAATAAGAGAGCCGCAGCCGCAATGGCCATGGACCGTCGTGGGAGCAGGCGCATAAGGCGCGTCAACACGAAGATTTGCAGCAGAAATTCCTGCAGAAATGCCCACACGACATACCCTCCCATCCGGAAATTCAGCGGAAAGCTGTCTGCCCGCGGAATCCTGTGGAGGGTACCGAGCAGTTTCGCAATGACAACAGCGAGAGCCGCCAGAGCGAGCGCGCCTGCGACGATCCAGGAAGAACGCAAGGCGCCTGTCGGCGCAAGGCCGAGCGAGTGCAATGTATCCCTTCGCAAAATCGTAAAGACGACAATGCAGACAACGGCCAGCCAATAGAGAATGCGCTGAGCCGGCATCGGCGTCCAGATAACGGCAAAGACTAGACCGTAGCCTGCAAGCAGTTCCAGCAGATTACGGAGCCGGGAATGAGCGCTTAAGTCCATACTTCTCCTTCAGCATGAGACGGCCGCTTCGTGCGCCAGGACTATATTTCTAACTCTTTTCCTAAGGAAGTCTCCCGCTCTATCTTCAGAAATTCCGCCATTCGCCAATCCGCCATGTCGGTTTACCCAATCCAGATAGCGCAATCGGCAGTCCCGGGCAAAGATGCTTTCAAGGCACGTCTTTAGGAGAAATTCTATGAAAGCTCTTCGCATCGTATTCGTCATAGCGCTGCTGGCGCCCGTCCGATTTCTTCATGCGCAGATTGAGGACCGCCCGCTGATGTCCGTCGATATTCCCTTTGCCTTCACCGTCGAAAACACACGCCTGCCCGCAGGGCACTACCTGGTTTCCATGGTCCAACTCGATCATCGTTGGAGATTGAGCTCAACCGATCACAAAAACAATGTGTTTTTAGATATTTCTATGAACGAAAATCCGCGCCTCGCAAAAACATCGAAGCTGGTTTTCCATCATTACAAAACGGACTACGTATTGCGGGAAATATGGGAAGGGGACAGAGGAACCACAGCAACGCTCTGGGTCGGAAAGCGGGAGAAACAGCTTGCACAGTTCAATCCCTCGCCCGAGATTGCGATGATCGATGCACAATCCGAGTAGTACCGTCAGCAAATGTAAAGAGGGCATCGATCCTCCCGATGCCCTCTTTACATGGATTCTTTCAATCGTTACTGCAACAGCGAACCATTTTCCGGTTCTTGTTTTGCTTCCTCCGGTGGGATGACCACAGCCGCTGCGACCTTGTCTTCATCCTCAAGGTTTAGCAGCTTCACCCCCTGCGTGGAGCGTCCGGCCTCGCGGATCGTCTTCGTATCGATGCGGATGATCTTGCCATATTGGCTGATGACCATCAGCTCCGAAGTCTCGTCTACAAGTTGAATGGAAGAGACCTTGCCGTTGCGTGCCGTTGTTTTCACGTTGATGACACCCTTGCCGCCGCGTGTCTGCAAGCGGTACTCGTCCACATCGGTGCGCTTGCCGAAGCCATTCTCCGTGATGCTGAGGATAAGGCAATCGCAATTGACTCCGCCTTCATCTTTTCTGCGTTCACGCGGGGTGACAGCGATTCCGACCAGATAATCCTTCTTGCCGAGGTCAATGCCGCGCACACCGCGAGCCGGACGGCCCATGGAGCGGACATCGTTCTCGTCGAAGCGAATGGCCATGCCTTCATGCGTAGCAAGGAAGACAATCTGCCGGCCGTCGGTAATGCGCACACCGATTAACTCGTCATCCTCTTCAATGCCGATGGCGATGATGCCGCGCGCCATGACATTCGAGAAGTCCTTCAGCGGTGTCTTCTTCACCGTTCCGTTCCGCGTCGCGAAGAAGATAAACTTGCCGTCTTCTTCAAGATTACGCAGCGGCAGAATGGTGCGCACCGTCTCCCCGGCTTGCAGATTGAGGAGGCTCTGCATCGACTTGCCCTTGCCCGCAGCGCCTACGTCCGGAATCTCATACACCTTAAGCCAGTAAACGCGGCCCGTGTTGGTGAAGCAGAGCAGATAGGCATGCGTCGAATCGACGATGAGCTGCGAGACAAAATCTTCTTCTCGCGTTTTCATGCCGGTGCGGCCCTGACCACCGCGCCGTTGCTGGCGATAGGTCGAAATCGGCGTCCGCTTCAGGTAGCCCTGATGCGAGACAGTCACCGCAACCTGCTCGTCGGCGATCAGGTCTTCGAGCTGCAGCTCAGCAGTTTCGTCGATGATCTGCGTGCGGCGCTCGTCACCATAATCCTTGCGGATGGCTTCGAGTTCTTTCACAATCACCGAACGCAGTTTCTTTTCCGAGCCAAGAATCGACTCATATTCTGCGATACGGTTGCGGACATCGGCAAGTTCCTTGAGCAACTCGTCGATCGATAGCTGCGTCAGGCGATAGAGCTGCAATTCCAGAATTGCATCGATCTGGCGATAGCTCAGTGTCAGCGTCGGAGTGATGAGCGTTGCCGGATCAATCGCATAGCGCTCCGGATCGAGCTTCACACCAGCCAGCGCTTGATCGCGCACCGTGATGGTCTTGCCGGAGAAGAACTGGAAGAGGTTCTCGCGCGCATCCGTCCGGGAAGACGATCCGCGGATGATTTTAATGACGTTGTCCAGGTGGTCGAGCGCAATCTGGTAGCCAAGCAGGATATGCTCGCGCTCGCGCGCCTTGCGCAGCAGGAAGGCTGTGCGGCGACGGACCACATCGATACGGTGATCGAGGAAGTGCCGAATTGCATCCGGCAGCGAAAGCTCGCGTGGCTGGCCGTTGACGACGGCCAGGAAGATCATCGAGAAGCTTTCCTGCATTTGCGTATGCTTATAGAGCTGGTTCAGCACGATCTGCGCTTCGGCGCCGCGCTTTAGCTCAATGACGATACGCATGCCATCGCGGTCGCTCTCATCGCGGACATCCGAGATCTCGTCGATGATTTTCTCATTGACCAGCTCGGCAATGCGCTTGATCAGCGTGTTCTTGTTGACCTGAAATGGAATTTCGCTGACGATGATTGCCTGGCGCCCCTGCGTGATGTTTTCCGTGGCGCACTTGGCACGAATCAGAAATCGCCCGCGGCCTGTCTTATAAGCATTTGCAATGCCGCTGCGTCCATAAAGAAACCCGCCCGTCGGAAAATCCGGCCCTTGCACATGCTTCAGCACTTCGACCAATCCGGCGTTCGGATTGTTGATCATCTCGATGGCAGCGTTGACGACCTCGGTCAAATTGTGCGGCGGAATGTTCGTCGCCATGCCAACCGCGATGCCGTTTGCGCCGTTGACGATAAGGTTCGGAATACGCGCAGGCAGCACCGATGGCTCAAACGTCGATTCATCATAATTCGGCGCGAAGTCGACTGTTTCCTGGTCAATATCCGCGAGCATTTCGCCCGCGACCTTCATCAGCCGGCATTCGGTGTATCGCATGGCCGCAGGCATATCGCCATCGACGGAACCGAAGTTGCCCTGACCATCAACCAGCACATAACGCATGCTGAAGGGCTGCGCCAGACGCACCATCGTGTCGTAAATAGCGGAGTCGCCATGCGGGTGATAGTTGCCCATCACGTGACCCACCACCTTGGCGCATTTGGTGTACTTCTTGTTGTGCTGCAGTCCCATGTCGTGCATGCCGTACAGAATGCGGCGATGTACCGGTTTCAGTCCGTCGCGCACATCCGGCAGCGCGCGGCCGATAATGACCGACATGGAATATGCGAGATACGACTGACGCATCTCGTCTTCAATATTGATCGGGATAAGATTGGCTGCGCCGGGTCCGGTGGGTCCGTCACCACTGTTGCCATTGCCAAGAGGAAGCTGGGGATTCTGATCGTCTGCCATAGATGTAAGTTCGAAGTTTCACACAACCCGGGATGCGACGCTGAAGCCGCAATGATGTGCATAAGGCAAAACCGGGCGAAATGAATCTATCTTTATGATACTAAATTAGTTACGGGTCGGCAATGCCCCGTTAGTCCCTTGGATTCATGGGTTTGCGGACACCGAAATTTAGACCCCTCTGAATGTCCGGTACACTGAGTTCAGAATCCCACGAAACGATGCCGCCTTCGACCGTCCACAGCATCCGCAAATTCCGCTTCAGTCGCCCGCAACAGATCGCTGCAGTGCTCCTTTTCATCCTGTTTGGCCAGTGTCTCTGGGTCGCCATCCATCAGACGCTGAGTGAAACCGATTACCAATATGCGCGCTGCGGGCGTGAGATGTGGGAAAAGCCATCACCCCTGGCGGGTTATTTCACCAGCTGCGGCAATATTCACGATGGCACTCTTGCCTATCGTGCCGCCGGGTTACCACTCACGATCCAGCGGATGCTCGCCGGCCAGGCTTCTTCCACAACTACGTGGGAAATGCGCCATGAAGTGAGCTACGTGAAGCTGCTCATGCGGCTGCCTTTCATCGCGGCCGGGCTGGCGCTCGGCGCCTGCCTCTGGTGGGTTACGCGGCGACTCTACGGCAATACGGGCGGCTACATTGCGCTTTCCCTTTACTGTTTCGCACCGCCCATCTTGCATGCCTGCAGCTATCCCAATAACGAAATCCTGGCGGCCTTTGGCTTATTCGCTGTTGTATATACCGCCATTGGCGTGGCGCATGCGATGCAGGGCCCGAAGAGCAAGTGGCGTCCTAGAATCGTGCTGCTCACTCTGGCCTTCGGCTTCACTGCGGCAGCACATGTATCCGCCTTTCTGCTGGGCCTTGTCTTGACCATTGCCTTCATGGCGTATGTTGCAGAAGGCAGACGCGCCTATCTTCCCACTCTGGCCATCGTATGGGTGCTGGGTGCATTGTCCCTGCTCTTTGCTTCGTATGCCTTTCGTCCGGATGCCTTCAGCTATGTCTTTCGTAGTGAAGCAGCGAAAATGGGGCTCTCCTTCCATCCGGCCGGCGCATTCTTTTCGTCTCTTCCGAATGCGGGCATCACCATCGCTGCGCTTGCGGCGCTCGCACTCTATCTGACATTTCGGCGTTCACGCTATTTTGGGAATACCACTCCACTGCTCGTGGCCGCCCTCTTGCTGGTTTTAGTTACGACAGGCGTACAAACCGAGCCGTGGCTGTGGGCGATTCCATTCCTGCTTGCCTTTATCGGCGGCGTTTTTGCCGATGTCCTCGAGACGCGCTACCGGAAGATTTTTCTCTGGGTAACAAGCGCGATGCTCCTGGCTCAGGCAGCATTGTGCATCGCCAGCTTACCGCTGCTGACGCAATAGCGGGGAGACCGGTTCGCATCTGGCATAGCAAAAGAATTGTCATTCTGAACCGCAGGTGAAGAATCCATGAGATGCTTCTCCAACCACTATTTGGTGGCCTTCTTCATGATGTTGGCTGCAGCGGCTCGGAAATGGAACGTACGCATCTCAGAATAGCCCCGAGTTGTGCGAAAAAATGATTCACACCAGAAGTCACGAAAAATCGCATGGATTCTTCGCTCAGAATGACAAATGACTCGCGCTAATAAAGATTTAGCGCTAATTGGACTCAGCTCTTAACGTTTCGTTTCATCGGATGAGCTTCGGTATTGAAGACGATTGAATCGAAATCCACGGTCGATGGCGGCGCAAAAATCAGGTAGAGATATTTCAACGTCTCGGCAAAGAAGAAACTTTCCATGCTGTCTTTCTTTTCCTTGGTGCGAACATCGCTGAGTTCGGCGAAGCCCGTGTCCGTGCGGCAGTACTTCACCAGCGCATCGAAAAACGTTTGCCCCATGGCGAGATATTTCGCGTCGTGTGTATCGTGGTAAAGATAGTAGGCCGACTCGATAATCTCCGGACGCAGTGGATAACCTGGATCAACGATCTGCATCTTTACGTAGTCGAAGCGCTCAGGTTCAATGCCGGCAAAATTCCACATCAGGTAGCTCGAATCCTGCAGCCGCGCAGCACGATCGCGATCGCCCGCAAGCACCAGCACCGCAGGAAAGAATGCGTCGAGCGCACCATAGTAAGTGGAAGTGCGCCTTCCGGTTTTCATGTTGGCCTGGCCATACCAAAGACCATTAGGGCGCTGATCGGCAAGATATTTATTGATAGCCGTAGCGCTTGCCATCCACATACGCTCGCAGTCTTTGTCGTGAAATAAGATCGCAGCCTTCAACAGGTACTCATAATATGAATCGATTCCGCCCATGATGCCCGCTGTCTGGTCCGTCCACTTGCCGGTCTCCACATTGATGCCAAGACCAACCAGACCTATATGCGACTGCCGCTTGTACAACGCAACCACGGCCTGCTTGGCCTTGTCGTAATACACTTGCTTGCCGGTGAGCCGGGCCAGCATGCCGTATTCCAGCAACAAACTGCCTACTTCCGCCGGATTACTTTCAGCGCCCCGCACCGCGCCCGTATGCAGATTGACATATTCATACGGCATGCCTGTCGGCGAATTGAAAATCGGCAGCATGCGGCGCCCAAGGTCGTCGGCTAGTTCGAGCAGGCGCTTATCTCCGGTGAGCTGATAGCTTGATAGCAGGCCACCTATCATGCGGATTGTGATTTCGAAACTCTTTACATACATGTCCCGATCGAAATTGAGCTGTGTGTCGATCAATTTGCGAGCCTCATCTGCCTGCGGCGTCAGCCCCATCAGGATCATCGTGTCCAGTCCGTCTACCGGAGTCATGAGCAGGGAATGCGCGTACCAGTCGTGCGGCTTATTGCTCAATGGCTTCAGCTCATCGTGTCCCCACGCATATTGGCGATAGCCGTCCCACGCATGCAGAAATTCCTGGCGAACTCGATGCGCCATCTCCGTCTTTTGTGCCTCGCTCATCGGCGCAGCCTGTGCCGATACGCTCCGAATCAAGCCAACGGGAAGAAAGACAAAATAGAGGAACAAAATTACCGGAAATCGACGCATGTGAAAGACCACCTGCTCAAAAGAATACAGCCTTGGAAACGATTCCACATCCACACATAAGACGCAAGTTCAGCAAGCTGCTACACTCCGAGTGAATGGCAGCCAAAGACGATCCCGAACGCCTGGTAAGCGCGGTCCGCGCCGAGGATGAAAACTCCTTTGAGCTAAAGCTGCGCCCGCGACGACTGCAAGAGTTTATCGGCCAGCAGAAAGCCAAAGAGCAGCTGGCGATTGCGCTCGAAGCGGCAAAGAATCGTGGCGAGGCGCTCGATCACGTTCTGCTCTTCGGCCCTCCGGGACTCGGCAAGACAACCCTCGCATCCATCATCGCCAACGAGCTGGACGTAGGTTTTCAGCAGACCTCGGGCCCGGCATTGCAGATCCAGGGAGACCTGACAGCGATTCTGACCAACCTGCGCGAGCGCCAGGTCCTGTTTCTCGATGAGATTCACCGCCTGCAGCCGGTACTCGAAGAAAAGCTCTACACCGCGCTTGAAGATTACAAACTCGACATCATCATCGGACAAGGTCCCGCGGCCCGCACGCACGTCCTGGATATCAAGCCCTTCACTTTTGTTGCCGCGACCACGCGGCCCGGCTTGCTCTCTTCACCGCTACGTTCGCGCTTCGGCATTCTGCTGCGGCTGGAGTTCTATACAGATGACGACCTGCGCTTTATCGTCACACGCTCTGCCGAAGTCATGAATGTGCCCATCGACGAAGACGGGGCAGCCGAGATCGCCATGCGCTCCCGCGGAACGCCGCGAATCGCAAACCGTCTGCTGCGTCGCGTGCGCGACTTTGCCCAGGTGCGGGGATCGGGAAGCATCGACCGCGCTACAGCGGAACAGGCATTGAAGCTCCTCGAAGTGGACGCGCACGGATTCGATGAGCTCGACCGCCGCCTGCTCATGACCATTATTGAAAAATACGATGGCGGTCCGGTCGGGCTGAATACCCTGGCTGCTACGCTGGCCGAAGAAGAGGACGCGCTCGAAGAGGTCTACGAGCCATTTCTGATACAGATTGGTTTTCTTGATCGCACACCGCGTGGCCGCGTCGCGACGCGGCTGGCCTATGAGCATTTCGGGCTGCCGCTGCCGCGAAAACAGAATTCGCTGCTCTTCTAAGAAGAAGTCTGCCCCGACAAGGAGATACTGCGATGGCTAGAACAGAATCGGCAATGCTCGCACTCGGAACTTCCGCCCCGGAATTCAACCTGCGAGACGTGCTCACCGACGAAATGGTAAGCATGAAGTTCATAGCAGGCCCAAAAGGGCTGCTCATCATGTTCATATGCCGCCATTGCCCCTTCGTGAAGCATCTGGAAAAAGCGCTGGCACAGCTCGGCATGGACTACGAGGGCAAAGGGATCGGCATCGCCGCAATTAGCAGCAACGATGCCGCGAACTATCCGGAGGATGCGCCTGAAAGCCTTGCAGAGCAAGCGCGGGAACTGAGCTTCCCATTCCCCTACCTCTACGATGAAACACAGGACGTAGCGCGCGCCTACGATGCAACCTGTACGCCCGATTTCTTTCTGTTCGACAGCGAATTGAAACTGGTCTATCGCGGACAGTTCGATGGCAGCCGCCCCGGAAATGAAGCTCCCGTAAGTGGCAATGATCTACGAAGGGCCATCGATGCTCTACTTGCGGATCAGCCGATCGACTTGGTTCAGAAACCCAGCCTCGGCTGCAACATCAAATGGAAATAAAAAGCCCGGCTTTAATGCCGGGCCTTTAATCAACAACCGAATTCACAGCGCCAGCGATTTCAAATACTCGCGGAATTGCGGACCAAGATCGTCACGCTTGAGCGCGAAATCAACCGTCGCTTTCAGCATGCCAAATTTGTCACCGGCATCGTGGCGAATTCCTTCGAATGTGTAACCGTACACTTTCTCTGTTTCGAGAAGCGCCTTGATGCCGTCGGTAAGCTGCAGCTCTCCGCCTACACCCAGCGGGGTCTTTTCCAACAGCTCAAAGATCTTCGGCGTGAGAATGTAACGGCCTATGATCGCGCTCTTCGACGGTGCATCGGCAGGCTTTGGCTTCTCCACCATGCCTCTCACATCCATGACGCGTGGATTCTTCGCAACCGGACTTCCATCCAGCACACCGTAAGCTGAGATGGCCGGTCCCTCCACAATCTGCGTGGCAAGCACCGATCCCTGCAGCTGGTCGTAGACATCGATCATCTGCCTCAGGCAGGGCACAGGGGCATCAATCACATCGTCCGGCAGAATCACGGCGAAAGGCTCATCGCCCACCAGATCGCGCGCCATCAGCACTGCATGTCCCAGGCCGCGCGCTTCTTTCTGCCGCACGTAGGACAGCTCGACCATATTCGAAACATTGCGGGCAATGGCAAGCAGATCTTTCTTGCCGCGCCGTTCCAGATTCGACTCAAGCTCAAAGCTCACATCGAAATGGTCTTCGATCGCCGTTTTTCCGCGACCTGTAACGATGATGATCTGCTCGATGCCTGCGGCCAGGGCTTCTTCCACCCCATATTGAATAATGGGTTTGTCGACCAGCGCGAGCATCTCCTTGGGAATGGCTTTGGTGGCCGGCAGGAAACGGGTCCCAAGACCCGCTGCGGGGAATACTGCTTTGCGCACCTTCTTATTCATCAATGACCTGGTTTCTCTTTCTTGATGGGGATATTCACAGCTCGTTTTGTGTGACAGAGGATGCTCACTAGGAACATCCTCCCAAAACTAGGATGCAGATTCAAGCATCAGAGTGTGGGTGAGTCGTCACCCAACAATGCCTGCCGCACAATCTTGATCGGCGCGCCACCCTGCCCCATGAATTCGTCATGAAATCTCTGCAGTGAGAAGTTGGATCCTTCTTTCTTTTCGAGATCCGCACGCAGCTTCAGAATCTCCAGTTTTCCCAGCGTGTAATAAAGGTAGGTTGGATCGGAGGTCCCGCGCTTCGTTTCCACCGTGCCCACGGAGCGCGACTGGTAGCCTTCCTTCACAAAGAAATCAACCGCCTGATCGAATGTCATCTCGCCGGTATGCATCTTGATGCCGACAATAAAGCGCGCATTCCGTAACAGGGCGTCCTGCAACTGTCCCAGGCGAATCAGGTGGGCCTCACGTTCATCCTTCGCGCCCGTCCCCGGTTGTCCATAGCCCGCATCGAGCATCATCTGCTCACAGTAGTGCGCCCAGCCTTCGATATTCGTATTCGCGCCGATCAGCTTGCGTACCTTGCTCAGGTTTGCATGGTTGGTCCACAGGAACTGAACATAGTGCCCCGGATAGGCCTCATGCACAGACGTGCTGATCACAGTGCCGACATTGAAGGCCGCCATATGTTCGGCAATGTGCTCCGGCGTCCAGTTCTTTTCCGGAAGCGTGACATTGAAATATGCCGTGGTCGAGTGCGTTTCAAAGGGTCCCGGAGGATCCATCGACGCCTGCGTCGTAGCCCGCATAAACGGCGGAGTCTCTTCAAGCACGGGCCGCACATCAGACGGAATCGTGATGATATGTTTCGTGTCGATGAACGATATCAACCCACTGAAAGTGTCGCGGAAGGTCTGCAGCAGCTGATCCGGAGCAGGATGAATCCCTGCCAACTCAGCCAGCACGTCCTGGGGCGTTTTCGAAGGGTCCACCTCCTTGCCGACACGCGCGAACTCGGCCTGATTCTTGTGCAGATCGGCGTAAGCAATCTCCAGTAGCTTCGAGAGAGGCGTATCCACCATCTCGTCATATTGGAGTTTTCTTGAAAAGGTATCGGCGCCCAGACGGAAATCACCATTCGATCGCGGCAGCAGGTCCTGCTTCACCCACGTTTCGTAGCTTTGGAGAGCCGCAATGACCTCCGCGTTGGTTTTCTTGAATTCAGCCTTCGTCGCAGGATCGGTAGCATCCTTGAATGCTTCCGGCACATCATTCTCAAAGAAGCTGATGATGCCGGGCAACTGTTCGAGCGCAATTTCCGTGTAGATGCGCGGCGGATTCTTGAGATTTTGCCGCGCAGCGGTGAATACCGCGGGCATCTGTTTTTCACGCGCCACAAGCGATCCAAGCCGTTCATTCAACGGCGCAAAGTTGCGCTCCATCAGAACAAAAGCGCTGTTTGTGATGCCGCTTGAATAGGTATCAGGATTCTTCTCCCACGGCCTAATCGTCTGCAGAGTCAGCAGCCTGCTCTGAATGTCATTGAGCACCATTTCACGGTCAGCCTGCGTTGACTGGTCCATCTGAAACGCGGGCAAATCATCAAACTGTTTTTTAAAGTCAAGCAGAGTCTTGATCTGCGCATCCACTGCTGCGCGGCTGTAATCTTCCAGCTTCGAGTTGTATTGATGCAGGCCGGCGCTCGTGCCTTGTGTGGGATTGTAGGCGAATGTCGACTGCTCAAAATACCTGTCAGCCAATACGCGAAAGATAGCATTGGCATCCAGCCCCTGCGCGTGCGCGGCAGCGAAGGTTGTTACCATCATGCCTCCAAAAGCGATGAGGAGAGGAATTAGTTTCTTTCTCAAAAGCGGCCTCGTTTCAATGTGTAACTCTACCTGTGACTTAAATTTGTAACAATGAGCGATCTTATTTTGCTGCTACCGTCTCGACCGTCAGCTCATCCAGCAACAAACGAATCTCCATCAGAACTTCATCCGGCTTCGTCTGTGCAAGCGGATACCGCAACACACCCTGCGGAGTAAACTGCGCGCCACGCTTGGCATTCCTGGCAACCAGCTTCATCAGGCGCCCGGGATCGATGCTGGCATGTTCCGTAAACCGAAGGTGTAGTTGATCGCGCTTGCGATCGGCCTGCGCCACGCCAACGCGCTCACACTCGGCACGCAACAGCGCTGCTTCGAGCAGCAGCTTCACTCCCTCAGGAACCGGACCATAACGGTCTTCCAGCTCAGCCTGCACATCGGCAACTGCGCCTTCGGTCTGCGCCCCGGCAATTCGCTTATAAATGCGCAGCCGCTGGTTTTCTTCCTCAATATAGTTCTCGTCGATACGCAAGCTGATACCGAGGTTCAGCTGCGTCACAGGCACTTCAACGCGCTCTTCGCCCTTCAGTTTGGCGACGGCCTCTTCCAGCATGCCGGTGTACATTTCGAAACCGACGGCCTCGATATGGCCGCTCTGTTCGCCGCCCAGCATGTTGCCCGCGCCGCGCAGTTCAAGATCGAGCGCGGCAATTTTGAATCCGGCACCGAGATCGGAAAATTCCTTCAGCGCTGCCAGCCGTCTGCGCGCAATCTCCGTTAATTCCTGCTCCGGCGGAATCAGAAGGTACGAATACGCTCGCCGATTCGAGCGGCCTACGCGTCCGCGCAGCTGATACAACTCTGACAGGCCATGCCGGTCAGCGCGATTGATGATGATCGTATTCGCCAGCGGAATATCCAGACCGTTTTCGATGATCGTCGTCGCCACCAGCACATCGTGCTCATGGTGCATGAATGAGAGCATCACCTTCTCCAGCTCGCTTTCACCCATCTGCCCGTGACCGACGGTAATGCGGGCCGCTGGCACCAGTTCCTGAAGCTTGGCAGCAAGTTCGTAAATCGTCTCTACGCGGTTATGGACAAAATAAATCTGGCCGCCTCGCTCGAGTTCCACCTCCAATGCGGAACGGATCAGCTTTTCATCAAACTTGGCAACGACGGTCTGAATCGCCATGCGGTCTTTAGGCGGCGTCTCGATCACACTCATGTCGCGCAAACCCACCAGCGACATATGCAGTGTGCGCGGAATGGGCGTTGCCGACATGGCCAGCACATCAATCGACTGGCGCATCTGCTTCAACCGCTCTTTATGCCGCACGCCGAAGCGCTGCTCTTCGTCCACAACCAGCAGGCCGAGATCATGAAACTTGATGTCTTTTGAAAGCAGCCGATGCGTGCCGATCAGGATGTCGACCTTGCCCATCTCCACCTGTTCAAGAATCAGCTTCTGTTCTCTCGCTGTGCGGAAGCGCGAGATCATTTCAATGTTGATCGGAAAGAGGCTGAAGCGCTTTTTGAAAGTCTCGAAGTGCTGGAAGCTGAGAACCGTCGTCGGCGTAAGTACGGCAACCTGTTTGCCATCCTGCACAGCCTTGAACGCGGCGCGCATGGCTACTTCCGTCTTTCCATAACCCACGTCCCCGCACAGCAGCCGATCCATCGGCATATGCGATTCCATGTCGCGTTTGATGTCGTTAATCGCGTTCAGCTGATCATCGGTTTCGTTGTAGTCGAAGGCGTCTTCAAACTCGTGCTGAAACTCATTGTCCGGAGAAAACGCATGCCCCTGCGCGGCCTTGCGCTGCGCGTAGAGTTTCAGCAACTCGTCAGCCATGTCCTGCATGGCCTTCTTGACGCGCGCTTTTGTCTTGGCCCACTGTTGCGAGCCAAGCTTGTTCAGTATCGGAGCTGGCCCGGCATCGGTCGAGCGGTATTTCTGAATCAGATCGAGTCGCGTCAGGGGCACATATAAACGCGCCTGCTCCGCAAACTCCAGAATCATGAATTCAATCGTGACGCCGTCCTGCGCAATTTCTTTCAGTCCCACATAGCGCGCAATGCCATGCTCGACGTGAACGACGTAATCACCCACAGTGAGATCACGAAAGTCCGAGACAAACGCGGCGGTCTTCGACTTCTTCGGCGCCGGACGAGCCATCACATCCGCTTCGTCTGAAAAATCATTGGCTCCAAAGACGACAAGATTCGCCTCCGGGAGGCTGACACCGTTCGCCAGCTGACTGCGCACCAGAATCGGTGTGCGCAAATCGCCCGCTAGATAGCTCGATTCGTCGTAGATCGTCTCGCTGCCGGCGTGCTGAATGCGGCTGCCAAGCCGGTACGGCATCTCATACTCGCGCAGCAGGTTGGCGAGCCGCTCCACTTCGCCCTGGTTTGGAGCGGCGAGCAGCATGCGCGTTTCCTGCTGCATCAGCGTGCGCACCTGCTCGATGAATGCGGGAATCGAGCCATGAAAGCGCAGTGTTGGCCGCGAGGCAAATTCAATTTCACCCAGCGTCTCGTCTTCTTCCAGCACATCCACCGCGCCGAGCTGGTCTATATCCAACCCCGCGTGCGATGCCAGCTGCGCAAGCAGCAGATCCGGACGCATATAGATATCGTGGGGTTGAATCAGCGAGCCAATGCCGCTGCGGTCATGCCGCTGCTCGACTTTGTTCCACCAGCGATCGATCTGGTTTTTGACCATCGCCGGCTCTTCCACAAAAAGCGCACAACGCGAAAAGAGATCAAGCAGCGTCTTATCGGCTCCGGCAACCGGCGAAAAAAACTCCCATCCCGGAAAAACGCTTACACCACCGGCCGCTACTGCTTCTGCCACCAATTCGGGATCGTCCGCAGATTCGAGTCGCGCACCGCTTAGCCGTGCATGCACCGCCGCCAGCAGACGCTCCGTCATCGGAGTTTCCGTCAGCGGTAGCAGTACCGCTTCATCCAGCGGAGTAGAGGACCGTTGCGATTCGGGATCGAATTTGCGAATCGAATCGATCTCATCACCAAAGAACTCCACACGCACCGGCCGGTCCACTTCCGGCGAATAGACATCGAGAATGCCGCCGCGCCGCGTAAATTGGCCCGGCATCTCCACAATATCGTTCGCGGTATAGCCGACACTGCTTAGGTGCGTAATCAGCGCGTCAATGTCGATCTCTTCACCGCGCCGAAGCGTACGCGCCAGATCGGCATAATAATCGGCAGCGAAGAACCGCATCGCCGCCACTTCTACCGGGGCAATGACGATCGAAGCTCCGCCGGTCGCCATCTTCCACAGCGTCGCGGCGCGCTGTTCCTGCACTTCAGGATGCGGCGAAAGATTTTCAAAGGGCAGCACATCGTGCGCCGGCAGCTTCAAAACCCGCTCCGGAACAATCGCGCCCGTGAGCTCGCATCCAGCCCGCAAAGCGATCTGCAACGTATCGGCGGCTTTGTTATCGGCAACCACAATCACGACTGGAACGTTGGCCGCGCGCGCAAAAAACGGAAGGTACAGAGAGCGGGCCGTTGAGGTCAATCCAGACACACGACGGCGCCCACGGGCAAGGGCGAGGTGCCTCCGCGCCTGTTCAAAAGAAGGAGAATGCTCCAGATCCGCCAATAATTCGCGGACAAACGGCAGGATCATGCTGCTTCAGTTTAGCAGCGCTGGCACCAGTCCGGCTCTGCGTAGCTCTGGCGTACAATGTTTCTGCGTGGTCGTGTTGTCTCATTCTGTCCGTGAAAGGGACCGCAGTGCGACTTCATCGGGGCTTGCTGGGTTCTCTTCTCCTGCTGGGATCTGCGGTCACCACGGCGCAAAGCACGCCAAACTCACAGGATATCTGCCAAAATAGCCCCGGCATAGGACCTGGAGCTTCGAAATATTCTCTTTGGCAACCCGACCCTCTCTGCCCGATCCTTGGCCCCGTCTCTGCGGCGAACCTGCGGCTGAAGAAGGCGACAAATCTCAATCTCAAGGCCTCTTACACATTTCTGTACCAATACGCTACCGTCACTCCAGATACTCGGCATGGCCAGATCAGCGCACGACTGGACTTTCAGGGAGACTGGACCGCCCACACGCGCGGCAAGGACTCCAGCTCCTTCACCATGCTGCTGCGTTCGGGCACAAATATCGGCCAGAGCCAGCAATGGAATCTGAGCGACAGCCTCGGCTCGATCCTTGGCCTCAACTCGCTGCAAGGAGGCGGTGCTCAGCGCCCCATTACCATCAATCTGCTCTATTTCAGGCAGACATGGGCTGCGCAGAGGGTCGCACTTTATATCGGCAAGTTGCACCCCAACCAGCACATCGGCCTCAGCCCCGTGAACAACGACGAGACCTCGCAGTTCCTCGGCGGCCCCTTCGACGGCAATCCATCGGAGCCGCGCCTTGGCACCTATGCACCCGGCGCAGCCATAGAGATTGGCCCACCGAACGGCTTCTACACCCACGCCCTCATCGTCGATGCGGAAGCGAAGCCCTGGACCGGCACCCAGACGCTCTTCGACGGCCACTACTACGAGTCATGGGAAGTGGGCTGGAAGTCGAACATGCAAACGGAACAGGGACGCAACATCCGCGCAGCCGTCTGGCATAACGATACAAAGGAACTGGGCCGCGGCACCGGCGTCGGCATCGGCGCAGACTGGGAATTCAACAATGGCTGGCTGCCCTTTGGCCGCTGGGGTATTAACGCGGCAACGGGATCAACGACCAAGCAGGTGGAAACCATTGGTCTCGCCAATGTCGCGCCCTTTGGCCGCAAAAAAGCCGATCTCTTCGGCGCAGCCAGTACGTGGACGCGCCCCAGCACTCCAGGCCAGCGTCTCGAAGAATTGACCGAGTTCTTCTACCGCTTGAAATTAAGTGACAGCCTCGAATTCTCGCCGGACGTCGAATGGCTGCGCCATCCCTCCATACCAAACAAAATCAACCAGACAGCGGTTCTCGGTGTTCGCCTCAAGGTCATCTTCTAGCCGCACCCATCAACCAACACTGATCCGCACTGCTAAAATCAACCTATCTATGGCTACTACAGCGAGCGTGTCGCCGGACGTTCTGGCGAAGTACGAACCGGTCATCGGACTCGAAGTCCACGTGCAGTTGCTGACCAAAACGAAGGCCTTCTGTGGTTGCTCGAACCAGTTCGGCGCGCCTCCCAATACGCATGTCTGCCCCGTGTGCCTCGGCCTGCCTGGCGCGCTGCCCGTTTTGAATGAGCGGGCCGTTGAGTTCGCCACGCTGGCTGCGCTGGCACTCAACTGCCAGGTGCGCGAGCGCTCCATCTTCGCCCGCAAAAATTACTTCTACCCTGACCTGCCCAAGGGCTACCAGATTTCCCAGTTCGACAAGCCACTCGCGGAGCACGGCTGGATCGAAGTGCCCACACCTCACGGGATCAAGCGCATTGGCATCACCCGCCTGCACATGGAGGAGGACGCAGGCAAGAGCCTGCACGACGGCTTTTCCGACTCCGCGACGCGCACCTACGTCGACCTGAACCGCTGCGGTACACCACTGATTGAGATTGTCAGCGAGCCGGACATCCGCACACCCGACGAGGCCTACGAGTACCTTACGCGGCTGAAAGAGATCCTGCTCTACACCGCCGTCAGCGATTGCAACATGGAAGAAGGCTCCCTGCGCTGCGACGCCAACGTGAGCGTGCGTCCGCGTGGACAGGAAAAATTCGGCACGAAGGCCGAAGTGAAGAACGTCAACAGCTTCCGCTTCATCCGCGCCGCACTCGAATACGAGATCGAGCGGCAGGTCGAGGTCATCGAAAGCGGCGGCCGCGTCATACAGGAAACACGCCTGTGGAATGCAAACGAAGGCCGCACCTACTCCATGCGCTCAAAAGAGCAGGCCCACGACTACCGCTATTTCCCGGAACCGGATCTTCCGCCGCTCATCGTCACCGCTGAACGCAAAGCGGAAATCGCAAAGCAGATGCCTGAGCTGCCGGAAGCGCGCCGCAAGCGTATGGTCACCGAGTACGAAATCTCGGAGCAGGACGCACAGACGCTCACCGCAACACAGGCCTTCGCCGATCAGTTTGAATCAGCAGCCAAAGCAGCAAAAAGTCCGAAACGTGTGGCGAACCTCGTACAGGGTGAGCTCACCAGCCGCCTCAAGCTGAAGGGCCTGGAGCTCGAGCAGTCGCCGATCACCATGAAGGGCATCGCGCTCGCCGCCGACCTTGCCGAAGATGGCAAGCTCTCCAGCAAGCAGCTCAAGCAACTCTTCGACACAGCATTCGAGAATGGCGAAGACTTCGGCACCGTCTACGAGCGCGAAAAGCCGCAGCAGATCACCGATCCGGCAGCCATTGAAAAGATGATCGACGAAATTATTGCCGCCAACCCGAAGCAGGTCGAGCAGTATCGCGGCGGCAAGAAGACGGTAGCAGCCTTCTTCGTCGGCCAGGTCATGAAGCTCTCCAAGGGACAGGCAAATCCTGCGCTGCTGAACGAGTTAGTGACGAAAAAGCTGGACAGTTAGTCGCTCGTATCTACGCAATCGCCTCGCTGAACCAGATATCCTGCGGCCAGTCCGGCGGATATCCCCCGATCCGCACCAGCGTTCCGATCTGCGCCCAATGCCGGATCGCATGCACCAGGATGTGCAGGCAGAGCTTGCGCCTGCTTCCATAACTGATCCGCCCGGTGATGTGTGATTTGAATTCGAGCTGCTCCTTCAGCGCCATCTCGGACGTATTGGCCAAAAATTGCTTCATCTTGCGAATCGCCTCATCCTTGAGCGCAAAAGCCGAAGCAATATCGCGCACCGTCACTGTTCCTTCAAGATCAGTCACTTCTTCGCCGAGCAATCTCTGCGCATGCCGAAACGACGCGGCATAGATGTGCCACACCAACTCGCCGATATTCTTTGACTTGGCGATGTCCGTCGGAACTAAAGCTGCGCCCGGATTTACCTCGAAAAACTTCTGCCAGCGTGCGGCGATAACTTCGTAATCGGCCAGCAAAGCTTCGAGCGTGACAGCGGAATGTTCCATGCTTTCTCCTATAGATAGAGCCGCCGGTGCAGCAATGCCAGCACCAACCCATAGCATTGATAGGCGAGCTCCGGGTCATAGCGAGGCCCTTCATCGCGCATAAAGGCGTGCGCCCCATTCACCTCGAACCACTGATAATTCGCGCCCACTTCATCGAGCCGTGCCTTGATCTTCAAACGGCCCTCAAGCGGAACATGCGGATCCTGCCGTCCCCAGATGTGCAGCAGTTCGCCTTTGATCTCCGAGGCCCGCGCCAGCGAATCATCGTTCTTTCCCTTGCCCAGTGTCCCGCAATGCACGTCTGTCGCGTAGAAGCAGGCAGCGGCGCGAATCTCCGGATTCATCGCAGCGCGAAAAGCAAGATGTCCGCCCAGGCAAATTCCAATCGTCCCAAGATGTCCGTTGCACTGCGGCATCATCCGCAGATAGTCAATCAGGGCACGCGCATCACCGTCATAAGAAGACAATTCCTTCGCGTACTTGTCTTCATTGCCCTTGTCGGCTCCTGCCTGATCGTAGGCCAACACCGTACCCGGCTCTTCAAGTTCGTGATACACCTCAGGCACAGCGACAATATATCCGTGCCCGGCAATAAACGACGCAAACCGCCGAACCGGCTCCGTAAGCTGAAATATTTCGGAATAGAAAATCACCCCGGGATAGCGGCCCTCAGCTGCCGGATGAAAGAAGTACGTGCGCATCGGCCCCGCCGGGGTGGCGATATCGACAGCAAGATCGTCTTTGATGACCATAGCTAAGCCTTTGTTTTCAGCTTCAACGCACGATGCCCGATATCGCGCCGAAAATACATGCCCTCAAAATGAATTCTGCTCATGCCCTCATACGCCAGCCCAAGCGCATGCTCCAACGTATCTGCTGCCGCCGTAACCGCCAGCACCCGCCCGCCATTCGTCAGGTAGTTGCCATCGAGTAGCGACGTTCCGGCATGAAAAATCTCCACTCCGGGAATCTTCGCGGCCTCGTCCAGTCCGGTAATGCGCTGTCCTGTCGTATAGCTCCCCGGGTATCCCTGCGAAGCCGCAACCACGCATGCCGAGGCCCCCGGTCTCCAGCGAAACTCTGACTCGGTCAAGCGACCTTCCACGCATGCTTCCAATCCATCCAGCAGCTCGCTCTCCAGCCGCACCAGAATCGCCTGCGTCTCCGGATCGCCAAAGCGGGCATTGTATTCGAGCACCATCGGGCCGCGTGCCGTCATCATCAATCCGCAATAAAGCACGCCAACAAAGGGCGTGTCCTCCGCCGCCATGCCGTCAATCGTCGGCTGCACAATATGGTGCATGATCCAGTCGCGCATCTGCGGGTCCAGCATCGTATCGGTCGAATAGACGCCCATGCCACCTGTATTCGGTCCGGTATCGCCTTCCCCGATGCGCTTGTGGTCCTGCGCCGGAACCAGCGACACACCGTGTTTTCCGTCACTCAGAACAAGAAACGAAATCTCCTCGCCCTCAAGAAATTCCTCGATCACAATGCTGGTTTCCATTGTTCCCAGCAGCTTGCCGCTGAAAAGTTCGGCGATGCCATCCTGCGCCTCTTTTTTCGTCTGGCAGATCAGCACACCTTTGCCCGCAGCCAGCCCGTCAGCCTTGATCACGACCGGAAGATGAAAAAGATCGAGCGTGCCCAGCGCCTCTTCGGCTGTCGTGCACACGGCATAGTTTGCCGTTGGAATCTTGTACCGCTGCATAAAGCGCTTGGCAAACGACTTGCTCGTCTCAAGCATTGCTGCCACGCGCGTCGGTCCAAAGACGGCGAGACTCCTGCGCTGCAGCTCGTCCACCAGACCGAGGGCGAGCGGCACTTCGGGGCCCACCACCGTCAGGTCAGGGTTCTCCGCGACCACGACACGCAGAATGTCGTTCACATCTTTCTGGTTCGCGTGCACCAGCCGGGCAACCTGCGCAATGCCGCCATTGCCCGGCGCGCACACCACCTCGCTCACCCGCGGCGACTTCCGAATCGCCCATGCAAGAGCGTGTTCCCGGCCCCCAGAGCCAATGACAAGAACTTTCATGCCTGCTCAATCACTCCCTTTTTCTTAACAAAGGCTACAGCACCATCGGATACTCGCCAAGCCCGGCAGGAATCTATGAATAATTATTAATGAAATTAAGTTAACTATAGTTTACTTCTTCGGTCGATTCACCCTATACTCAACAAAGATCGAGCGCATGCCCTTCCCAACCGCACAACCCGAAGTAAGCACGACCCGGCAAAAGCTGCCGCGCATGCGGTCATCCCAGCTGTGGTACTACTTCGGACCGGCCTTTGTCGCCAGCATCGCTTATATCGATCCGGGTAACTTCGCCACCAACTTCGATGGCGGCGCGCGCTTCGGTTATCGCCTGCTGTGGGTGTTGCTGTGGTCGAATGCCATGGCAATCCTCATCCAGTATCTGGCGGCCAAACTCGGCATCGCCACCGCCAGAACCCTGCCGCAGAACTGCCGCGATCAGTTTTCACGCCCGGTGACCATTGGCTTGTGGATAGCCGCGGAAATCTCCGCTCTGGCGACCGATATGGCAGAATTCCTCGGCGCGGCCCTGGGATTTTATCTGCTTGTCGGCAGCTGGCTCACGCGCTACGGCTGGAGTAAGACCGAAATCCTGTTAGCAGCGGCCGTGGCCTCCGCAATCTGTGTCTTCGCCATCCTTGCAATGGAGCTGTGGGGCTTTCGCAAACTCGAACTCGCCATCATGGGCTTCGTCTGCATCATTGGCCTTTGCTACGCGATAGAAATGTTCTTCATCCATCCGGATTGGCATGCCATCGCTATCCACACCCTCATCCCCACCATCGACAGCAAAAGCATATACATCGCCGTCGGTATGCTGGGCGCGACGGTCATGCCGCATGTCATTTATCTACATTCGGCCCTGGTGCAGCCGCGCGTGCAGAGTGAAATTGCCGAAACGCCCCATCGCCAATTCCGGGCTAGATTGCGCCACCTTCGCTTTGAAACCATCGACGTCTTTGCTGCCATGAATGCGGCGTGGCTGGTCAATTCCGCAATGGTCATCGTTGCCGCCGCTGCATTTGCCGGACGGCATTGGCAAAACGGCATGTCCATTGAAGAAGCCCATCACACTCTGGGGCCTCTGCTCGGCTCTGTATCGGCAACGGTCTTCGCCATTGCGCTTCTCTGCTCCGGATTGTCATCGTCAACCGTCGGAACCATGGCCGGGCAGGTCATTCTCGAAGGCTTTCTCGATGTCAAATTCAGCATCTTCCTGCGGCGACTGCTCACGCTCATCCCCGCGATCCTCGTCATCGCCTCCGGCCTCGACCCGCTGAAGATTCTCATCCTCTCGCAGGTCGTCCTCAGCTTTACCTTGCCCTTTGCGCTCGTGCCGCTGCTTCTCCTTACCGGCAACCAGAAGGTTATGGGAAAGTTTATAAACAGCCATCCGACTCAGCTCCTGGGCTGGCTCACAGTTGCCGTTATCATCTCGCTGAATCTGTTTCTGCTATGGCAAACATTTTCAGGGCAAGCCTGAAGAAAACTCTCCAGCGGCGGTGATATGCTTGCCGTTCCTTCGTTTTAAGGAGAGTCAGACGCATGTGCTCGTATCCCCCGCTCGCACAGTTCAGAACAATCGCCTTCACCACCCTCCTGGCCATAGGCCTGGCGGGCTCAACCCTGTCGCCCGCACAATCCTCAAGTTCCACAACATCGTCCAGCCAGTTCTCCGTCGGTTCGTCTCTTGAAGCGACAGCGGACCCGCCGGTGCCACGCCCGAACACGAAACACTGTGAAGTTACGCTGCTCACCAATCAGGCATTCGACGACTTCAACAACAAAGACTTTAACTTCACTCCGCCAGCCGATTGTCCCGGACCCTGGTCCAAGGTCATCTTCACCGGCGATTTCTCCATCCAGCCGGGGGTGCAGTTCGACCGGACCGGACAAGTCTTTTTCGGCGGCGTCAACATCTACTTCGGCACCACTGCCGAGCCGCTGAAGACCCAGACTGATACCTGGCACGTGGAGCGCGATCTGACCGATTACAGTTCGCTCTTCAAAACACCGCAGACCGGCTTCGCAAGCCTCGGTAATATCGTGGGCGCCGATGGCCTGAATTCGATCATCTTCGGCACCTTTAAACTTGAGTTTTTTCAGTCCAACTTCGCCAATCCGGCTCCTGTCACAGCGGATGCGGTTTTGCCCGTGCAGGACAGCGGCAATAGCTCTTTCCAGATCACTTCTACAAACCCCACAGTGACGCAGTCCTTCACGTTGCCGCAAAACACGGAAGCCGCTTATCTCGATGTGATCGCGCAGAGTCAGAATGTGGAAGAGCAATGGTTCTTATGCGTGCCTAACAACATCGCCGGCCCATTGAATGATTGCCAGAACACAGCCTTCCGCGAGGTCGAGATTAGTGTTGATGGCAAACCTGCGGGTATCGCCCCCGTCTACCCATGGATATATACCGGAGGCCTTGATCCCGGTCTGTGGGTGCCAGTTCCCGGCGTGCAGACGCTGAATCTCGTCCCTTACCGCGTGGACCTTACACCTTTTGCCGGAACGCTGAATGATGGCCAGCAGCATACCGTTGGCGTGAGTGTCTTCAACGCGTTCAATTTCTTTTCAGTAACCGCGCAACTGCTTGTCTATCAGGATCACGGCAGCAAGCATCTTAGCGGCGCGCTTACACAAGACACGCTTGCGGCGCCCACTCCCTCCGTCACCAATACAGTGAATCTCAATGCAAACGGCCAGGGTTCTGGCACTGTGACAGTTGCAAATACGCATAACTTCACCATCGAAGGCTATGTAAACACATCGCATGGCCGTGTCGACACCAGGATTCAACAGCAAGCTCAGTTCAATAGCGTTCAGCAGATTACGAATTCCGCCAGCGAATTTGCGCAGAGCGCTGTGCAGACTTCGACTCTTCACTCAGAAACAACCACGAGAGAAGGTCCGCTGTTCACCACAAAAGAAACAAACTTCTCCTACCCCATCAATGTGAGCCTCGTGCAGACGGTGCAGAGCAACGGTGATATCGCGTCGACCACATCGATCGATCAGAAATTCCAGCGTGATGAAACCGACACGCTGGAAGGATTGCCGGTCTTTGAAAGCCATACTTCGAATGAAGTGACTCCCGCCGACACGGCCTTATTTGTAGCGTCACCCACGGGCTTCTCATTAGGGCAGAACTCCAACCAGAGCAGCAAACAGACTTTCGTCTATCAGGACTCGTTGCATCATTGCTTCAGCCGCACCCTTACGGTTGCCGGCAATGTGCTCACCAAGGTCGAAGACCAGCAAGAGTGCCAGCAGCAAAGCTTCCACTGATAAATAAGAGAAAGGCCCGGTCATCACGCCGGGCCTTTCCTTGTTCGCATTTTGATCTGTCATCCTGAGCGAAGCGAAGGACCTGTTTCTCCTCTACATCGGGAAGATGCTTTATTCCTTTGCATCGCCATTCGCACTCGCACTCACTGGCGATGCTCCACCAACCTGAGTCGGCACGGCAGGAGCATGCAACCCCGCACTCACTGCCTTCAATAGCTGCCCATCGCTCGAGTCCTCACCCAGCTCCCACACCATCACGCCGCCCAGATGATGCTGCGCCGCATATGTGCTCTTAAACTGCGCGGAGACCGGGTCTTCATAGGTCCAGAATGTGTCTCCGTCATACAGCCAGGGCGCCTGTGCGTTCGCATCTCGATACATCGTCGACGAACCAATGATCGTCTGGATATATCGATACGGGCGATCCTCGTGCACTGCCTCGCCGGGCTGGAAAAGCCCATGATTCTCCGCACCGACTGACTTCCATGAATATCCATAGAAAGGCACGCCCAGCAGCAGCTTTTCCGCCGGGACACCGGCATCTTCATATGCGCGAACCGTCCCGTCCGCATTGCCCCCATGATCGCTATATAACGGCGCATGAAAACCTGTCTCGCTCCGCCAGGGGCCACTGTAGTCATAGTTCATCAACCCAACCAGATCGACGACTTTGGCCACTTCCGCGAAATCCACGCTGTGGTACATGCGCGGACTCGGCCCGGCGGCCACAGTCAGCTTCAGCCCAGGATGCAACGCATCCAGCTGCTTGCGGAACTCCTGCAGGAGCGCAAGATAATTCGCCACATCTTCCTGCTGGGGATACTCCCAGTCCACATCAAAGCCATCAAAAACTCCCGGCGCCTCGATCCCCGCAGCAAAGTGCCCGCGCACAAACATATCGACGCAGGAGGCGACAAAAGCTGCGCGCTTCTCAGGCTGCGCGGCGTCCGCAAACGACGAGGCTTTGCCCTCCAGCGAAATCAAAATCTTCATCCGCGGGTAGAGCTTCTTCAGCTCCTGAAGCTGATGAAAGCTCCCTCGCAACGGCGAAAGAGGGTTATCGGCCAAACCATTGACGCTGTTGATTGTTGTGTAAGTCAGGTTCAAATCTGCATTCGGATCAGCGACCGCGCAGTGCGCATTCACAATAAAGCCCTGCGCATAATTCAGCTGATCGAGCAGGGGAGCAGAACCGCTCGTGATCAGATCTTTCACAAAATACTGTGGATCGTTATAAATGCCCCATTGCGGAAAGTAGCCGACCAGCAGCGGACGCACGGCGCTCTCCGACGCGCCAGACATCCCCACGCACGGGAACAGAACAAACAAAATCAGAAGCGAAGAAAAAGAAAATCGGCGCATGGTCGCAGTAAGTTTCCCTCACGAGTATGTGCGTCCTGGGATCGAACTCTCTCTGCAGTGCTTTGCCGCAAAGATGCTTTGCTTAAGAGACGCTGTTTTTGTAGCGTCGGTTGCAGGGCTTCAATATCTATGGAAAATTCTGGTCCCTTTAGGCAAATTACAGAAACACCTGTAACAGCCGCGTTAAAATACTTCCAGGACCATGAAAAGCCTCGTCCCGCCCCGTCTCAAGCGTTTTCGCCACGGCCATCCGGACCGTGGACGAATCCATCGCATCTGATTAAGCTTTTCTGTTGACTGCCTCCGCGCTTATCCATAGCCCGCGCGGACGAAGATTCGCGCCACCTCGATGGCCTCAGCACAATAAGGAAGGACCCAATGAGCCAGCTTGGAAACAGTTTTGGCAGCCAGTCGCCATTGAAGACTGGGAACCGCACCTACAAAATTTTTCGCCTCAACGCCCTCGAAAAGAAGGGAATCAGTCTCTCGCGCCTGCCCTACAGCCTGCGCATTCTGCTCGAAAACCTGCTGCGCCAGGAAGACGGCAAGAGCGTCACTGCCGACGACATTGAATTCCTCGCCAAGTGGGACCCGAAGGCCGAGCCTTCGCGCGAAATCGCCTACATGCCCGCCCGCGTCCTCATGCAGGATTTCACCGGCGTTCCCGCCATCGTCGATCTCGCCGCCATGCGCGACGCCATGAAACAACTCGGCGGCAACCCAGACAAGATCAATCCGCTGCAACCAGCCGAGCTGGTCATCGACCATTCCGTACAGGTCGATGAGTACGGCACCAGCAACTCGTACTCGCTCAACGCAATGCTCGAATTTCAACGCAACCGCGAGCGCTACGCGTTCCTCAAGTGGGGCCAGTCAGCATTCCACAACTTCTCCGCCGTGCCGCCCGGCATGGGCATCTGCCACCAGGTCAATCTCGAATATCTCGCTCGCGTCGTTTTCACCACCGATGGCGAGAATCCCCTTGCCTATCCCGACACGCTCGTCGGCACCGACTCCCACACCACCATGATCAACGGTCTCGGCGTTCTCGGATGGGGTGTCGGCGGCATTGAAGCCGAAGCCGCCATGCTCGGCCAGCCCGTCTCAATGCTGGTCCCGCAGGTTGTCGGATTCAAGCTCACCGGCAAGCTGCGCGAAGGCGCAACCGCCACCGATCTAGTTCTCACCGTGACGGAAATGCTGCGCAAGCTCGGCGTCGTCGGCAAATTCGTCGAGTTCTACGGCGCAGGCATTGCCGAGCTCTCGCTCGCCGACCGCGCCACCATCGCCAACATGGCGCCCGAATATGGCGCGACTTGCGGCATATTCCCCGTCGATGCAGAAACTCTGCGCTACCTGCGTCTCACTGGTCGCAGCGAGGAGCAAATCCAGCTCGTCGAAACATATTACAAGGAACAGGGCCTCTTCCACACGGCAGAGTCGCCGGAAGCCGAATACTCGCAGACCATCTCACTCGATCTGGCAACGGTTGAGCCAAGCGTCGCCGGCCCCAAGCGTCCGCAGGATCGGGTGCTGCTCAAGGAAGCAGGCGCGAGCTTCAAGAAGCAGCTTCCGAATCTTCTCGGCCCCAATGCCGATAAGAATGGCGTGCGTCAGGTTGTCCGTTGGGAGGGTGAAGGCGGCCATCCCGCGGAAACTCCGGATGCCGTTCACGGAGTGCATGAGCAAGGCCCTACTGCCACAATTAAGGGCCGTTTTGGCGTAGACGTGGACAAGTATCTCGATCACGGCTCGGTCGTCATCGCCGCCATCACCAGCTGCACCAATACTTCGAATCCATCCGTGATGGTCGCCGCCGGAATTCTCGCAAAGAAGGCCGTCGAAAAAGGCCTCACCGTTCCGCCGTGGGTCAAGACCTCGCTCGCGCCCGGCTCGCGCGTCGTTACCGACTACTACGAAAAAGCCGGCCTGCTGCCCTACCTCGACAAGCTGCGCTTCAACGTCGTCGGCTATGGCTGCACCACTTGCATTGGAAACTCCGGCCCGCTGCCGACGGACGTTTCAAAATCCATTGAAGATCATGGCCTTGTCGCCGTCTCTGTGCTGAGCGGCAATCGCAACTTCGAGGGCCGCATTAACTCTGATGTGCGCGCCAACTACCTCATGTCGCCGCCGCTCGTCGTCGCCTACGCACTCGCAGGCCGCATCGACCACGACCTCACCAATGACCCGATCGGCAAGAGCAAAGACGGTCAGCCTGTCTATCTCAAAGACATCTGGCCAACGCAGAAAGAAGTCTCCGACGTTGTCGCCTCGTCCATCGATTCTGAGATCTTCCGCAAGGAATACTCAACCGTCACCGACGGCGACAGCAATTGGCAGGGCCTCAAATTCCCCACCGGCGATGTTTACCAGTGGGAGCCCGACTCCACCTATATCCGCAAAGCTCCCTATTTCGACGGCATGCCAGCCACTCCGGCTCCGGTCCAGGACATCCACAGCGCCCGCGTGCTGGCCGTCCTCGGCGACAGCGTGACCACGGATCACATTTCGCCTGCAGGCTCCATCAAGTTGAACGGACCTGCCGGTAAATATCTGACCGAACACGGCGTTACGCCGGCCGACTTCAACTCCTACGGATCGCGTCGCGGCAACCATGAAGTCATGGTGCGCGGCACCTTCGCCAACGTCCGCCTGCGCAATAAGCTCGCTCCGGGAACGGAAGGCGGCGTCACGCGCCTCTTGCCCGAAGGCGAGCAGATGAGCATCTTCGACGCCAGCGTAAAGTATGCCGAGCGCAAGACGCCGCTCGTCATTCTCGCCGGAAAAGAATACGGCTCCGGCTCCTCACGCGACTGGGCGGCAAAGGGCCCACGTTTGCTGGGGGTGCGCGCCGTTATCGCCGAAAGCTACGAGCGCATCCATCGATCGAATCTGGTCGGCATGGGCATCCTGCCGCTGCAGTTCGCAGACGGCCAGAACGTCGAAAGCCTTGGCCTGACGGGTGAAGAAGTCTTCGACTTCCCCGGCCTGAAAGCACTCCTCGACGCAAAGTTCGCTAACGGAAAAACGCTGAAGGTAAAAGCCACTGCGCCCGATGGCAAAATCAAGGAGTTCGAGACCAGGGTCCGCATCGATACACCGCAGGAAATCCTCTATTACGAAAACGGAGGCATCCTGCAATACGTCCTGCGCCAGCTGGCAGCGAAAAATTAACCGGTTTTACACAAAAAAACAAAAGCCCCGGCTCAAACCGGGGCTTTTGCTTTCAGATTGTCATCCTCAGCGGAGTGGAAAGCACGCAGTCGAAGGGCCTCGACGCGTCCCATCAACCACACGCGGCCCTAACTAAATTCCCATCCCATACTCCGCGCTTTGCATCTGGTCGCCGGCATGCGAGTAAAGATCATAGGGGGTGCGGCGATTGAACTTATACCGCAGACGCAGCTCGCGTCCCACATAGAGCCCCAGGGCGGCGACGCCCAGTGCAACCGAGGTCCAGCCGATCGCCTTCAGCGCAATAGCGGACTCTTCTTTTTTATTCCTATCTGGCAGAACAATCACAGCAGCCTTCTTTCCCGACCGAAAAAGCTTGCGCCTTATAAGCGGCTTCATGCGGACATGATAGCGCAAATTCATTGCGCTCTGCCTACATGGTGCACATCGGTCGCTTCCTGTATCTCTTTAGACACTTCTTTCTATTTGATGTAACAAAGCAATTTTCCGTTCCGGTGGAAGAAAGCTTGCTTCTACCGAATTCGCCGCCAATTCGCGCAGGTGTTCCTCGGTAAAACCGCATTCGCTGTGCGCCAGCAGATATTCCCCCTCCAGGTCGCTGCCGAACATCGTCGGATCGTCCGAATTGAGCGTCACCATCAGCCCCGCGTCGAAATATTGTCGCACCGGATGGTCCTCTAACTTCGTGCAGCAGCCCGTTTTCAGATTGGACGTAATGCAGATTTCAAGGGGAATCTGCCTCTCCGCCAGCACATGCAGCAGCTCTGGATCGTGAATCGCCGTCAGCACATGCCCGAGGCGTTCAGCGCCGATGTTCAGCGCCCCCCAGATGCTCTCCGGTCCAACGGCTTCTCCGGCATGAACTGTCAGCCGCAACCCAGCCTCGCGCGCTTCGCGGTACAGGTCCCCAAACATCTCAGCCGGACCCTTCCGTTCATCCCCGCCGATGCCGATGCCGACGATGCTCGCATGCTCGCGCTTCATCTCCGCAGCCTTGCGGAAAACGCGGGCAGCGGCCTCGACCCCAAAATCCCGCACCGCATCGAAAATCCAGTACAGCGTGATGCCGAAGTCTTTCTCCGCCCGCACGCGTGCCCGTTCCATCCCGGCGAACAGCGGCTCAAACTCCGAATGGCCCCAGTAATAGACAACGCCAACAGCTACATACGCCTCGGCATGCACGACGCCCTGCGCGGCCAGCGCCTCCAGCATCCGGTAGGTAATCAGTTCATAATCGTCAGCCGTGCGCAGCCGCTCGGTCACGGCCTTAAAGGCCATCAGGAAGCCGGTGAAATCGGTATACGCGTAAAGAGCCTGTGCCTGCGCGAGCGTAAACGGCTCTGCATCATGCCTCTGGCTCAACACAATCAGTGTTTCAGGAGTAATCGTCCCTTCCAGGTGCAAATGCAGCTCCGCCTTGGGGATACGGCGTACAAAGTCTTTCAGGCCTGTGACCATGTCAGTGGTATATCGCGGCTGCATTGCATTTTCAAAGCTATGCCCAGCGAAAGAAGAGTTTCTGCAGCGGAAGGCAATTGTCTACATTCCTCTGCAGCCGATCAGGATGCTTATTAGAATGCAGTCTTTGAGAAGGGTGCCGATGAATACACAAGCACTACTTTCAAAGAAGGCGATGTAAGCTCTCAAAGAGAACTTACATCTATGACAACCATCGACCTCACAAAGCAAGCCCGGGCGGATGCAATTGCTTCCATCCAGCGCTACTTTGAAGAAAATATGCCGGAACCCATCGGAGAACTGCCAGCTGGCTTGCTGCTCAACTTCTTCCTCGAGGAGATTGGGCCAACGATGTATAACCGGGGAGTCGCAGATGCACAGGCACGCATGCATCAACGCGTCACAGACCTGGACGGCGAATTGTACGCTGACGAGTTTCCCTACTGGCCCAGGCATGCCAGGAATAAAAATCGCCGCTAACCGGATGCACTCGTCGCGCTTACCGCGCCCGGTGCGGCGGGCAGAACTCGCTCCGCCTGCAGCTATAGAAGAAGTAGATCAACAGCCCGATCCCAAGCCACACAAAGAAGCGCAGCCACGTCATAATCGGAAGCCCGGCCATCAACAGCACGCAGAAGAAAATACTCAGCACCGGCAACACCGGTCCACCCGGACAGCGGAAGCTGCGATGCCGGTGCGGGTCTTTGTAGCGCAGAATCAGCACGCCCACCGACACCAGCACGAACGCGAACAGCGTTCCGATATTCGACAGATCGGAAAATGTCCCGATGTCCAGCAATCCGGCTGGCAATCCAACCACAAAGCCTGCAACCCAGGTCGAAACCGCCGGAGTGCGATAACGCGGATGCACCTTCGAGAAAACCGAAGGCAGCAGCCGGTCGCGCGACATGGCAAACCACACACGCGCCTGTCCGATCTGGAAGACCAGGATCGACGAGATCATGCCCAGCAGCGCACCGATCAGAATCACCAGCCGCACCCAGTGCAGCGTGGCTCCGCCATGGGTCATATATAACTTCTTCAGCGTGTTGACCACCGGCGCCGCATCGCCTACCAGTTGGTCCCACCTGATCAGCCCGGTCAGCACCACGGCCACACCGATATACAACAGCGTGCAAACGATGAGGGTCGCAAGAATGCCAATCGGCACATCGCGCTGCGGATTCTTACACTCCTCCGCCGCCGTCGACACGGAATCAAACCCGATATACGTGAAGAAAATAATCGAGCCGCCGGTGAGCACGCCCGACCATCCGTTGGGATAAAACGGATGCCAGTTCGAGGAGTGAATGAAGTGCGCGCCGAAGGCGACAAAAACCAGGATCGCCGCAATCTTCAGCAGCACCATGATGTTGTTCGTCTCAGCCGATTCGCGAATGCCGCGCACCAGCACTACGGTCAGCAGCATCACAATCAGAAACGCCGGCCAGTTGAATCCAAAGTGCCATCCCGGCGCATACAACATGTTGCCTTGGAAATCCTGCAGGCCGCTCGGCAGATAAGCAGGCGAAATCCATCGCGCGGACGGATGGATGCCCAGCCAGTCCATCAAATCGACGATGTGCGCCGCAAACCCAACGCAAACCGCCATATTCGAGAAGGCGTATTCAAGAATCAGGTCCCACCCGATGATCCACGCAATCAGTTCACCCAGCGTCGCATAAGTGTAGGTGTACGCTGACCCCGCAATAGGAATCATCGAAGCCAGCTCTGCGTAACAAAGTCCCGTGAACGCGCAGACAATCGCCACCAGTACCAGCGACAACGCCAGTGCAGGACCAGCGCCCGGCCGTCCCACCAGCGCCGTGTGATGAATCAGATAATCCAGCACCGGCGTATTCAGAATCGACGAAGTATCGAACTTCTCGCCGGCAATCGCCGTGCCGATCACTGTAAAAATGCCGGAGCCGATCACCGCGCCAATGCCCAGCGCCGTGAGCGATACAGGGCCGAGCGTCTTCTTGAGACTGTGCTCCGGCGCTTCCGAATCGCTGATAAGTTTGTCGATCGATTTTCGGGCGAAGACTTGGTACGACAGGGTACTGGCTCCTGCAGGCTTTATGAAAGGAGTGTAGCTGTTGAGGGCCCGTCCCGCGAAGCAAAATCGCCGAACAGGCCCTCAAGTCGTCTTTAGCGCTTGCTTGCGCCGCGTACCAGTTTTCTTACCTTCTTCTTGTTCGAACCCCGCGGAGTGGTCCGCGGGGCCTTCGGCGCCGCTTTCTTGCGAGCCGCGCGCTTTACCTTCTTGCGTTCTTCTGTGTTTTCAATCTTCTTTGTATTTGCCATTCTTCCCCTTCAATTCCTGCTCGTCCTCGAACCATCCGCACTACGAGTTGTCATCCTGAGCGGAGCAACGCGGAGTCGAAGGATCTGCTTTTCTTTTCGCTCGGCAGGCTGCTACAACCGTTCCAGCTGGGCAAACTTCTCCACCAGCTTTTTCACACCGAACCTTGTAAATTGTACCGTGATCTTGGCATCTTCACCGTCTCCTTCGCGCCTGAAGACCACGCCCTCGCCATATTTCGGATGCCGCACCCGCTGCCCGCTCTTGAATCCCACAGCTCCCTTCGGCACCTCCACTTCAATCTTTGGCCGCGGCGAACTGCTTCCACGCGCTCCGAAAAACTGCGCGATGTTATCCAGCGACTCGCCGCCGTTCTTCCTCACCGTATTCCTCGCAGGAGTACTACCGCCCCGCTGCTGCACCCGTGGCCGCTGGTCTTCGTCTTCGTAGCTATAGTGCCGACCCGTCTCGAACCCATCATCATATTCGCGTCGCTCAAAGCGCGAAGGCTGCTGTGTGTAGGAGGCAGCATAGCCGCCCCAACTCGTAGCTCTTTGCTGTCCGCCGCTCAAATCTTCCAGCAGCGCCGAAGGCACTTCTTCCAGGAACCGCGAAGGCATCGACGCTTCCGGCATATCGTTCCCATATCGCCTGCGATACCGCGCCCGTGTCAGCACCAGTGCGTCCATAGCCCGCGTCATACCCACATAGGCCAGCCGCCGTTCTTCTTCCATCTGCTCCGGATCGTTCAGCGTCCGCGAATGTGGAAACAATCCTTCCTCGAGTCCGGCCAGCAGTACCAGCGGAAACTCCAGACCCTTCGCCGCATGCAGCGTCATCAGCGTCACACGCGAATTGGCGTCGTACTTATCCGTATCGCTCACCAGTGCTGCATGATCGAGAAACTCATCCAGTGTCTCGCCGCGCTCCTGTGCATCCTGCGCCGCATTGGCCAGTTCCTTCAGGTTCTCAATGCGCGAAAAGGCTTCCGGCGTGCCTTCCTCTTCCAGCGCCCGAATATACCCGCTGCGATCGATGATGAAACGAATCAGCTCCGGCAGCGTTGCTGCATCGCCCGGCGCGCGAAATCCCGGGACGGCTTCATCCGAAGCATCCTTTTCCGAAGGTGACTCCTGCGCACCCCATCCTTTCGCGCCTTTTGCGAAAGAGCCTGCACTGAGCTTGCCGAAGGGTTGGGATTGCTCTTTCTTTTTTGGTTCATCCGCAAACGGATTGAACTCCGCAGCATCGAAGGCAATATCGTCGTCACTAAACGCCAACCCATGCTGCTCCGCATCGCCGAAATCGAAGCTCGTGTCCTCTTCCTCGGAAGCAGAAGCAGCCACATCGAAGGAAAAGTCTTCACCCTGCTCCACATCCGCCGCCAGCTTCTCGGCAAATCCAGGAGCAAGCATCGCCCGCGCATCTTCAATCAGCTTGCGAAAGGTATCGAGCGCAATGCACGCCCGTGTAGGAAGCAGTCTCTCAGCCAGCGCGCGCCCAATCGCATTCCATGTGCTCGTGCCGGTCTCAAGCGCGATCCGCTCTAATGTTTCGAGCGTCGCCTTCCCAATCCCGCGTGTCGGAGTATTGATCACCCGCTGCAGCGCAATCGAGTCATGGGGGTTCTGCACCATCTTCAAATAACTCAGCAGGTCCTTGATCTCAGCCCGCTCATAAAACGAGAAGCCGCCAACCATCGTGTAGCTGATGCCGTACCGCCGCAGCGCCTCTTCAATCAAGCGCGATTGCGAGTTCGTCCGGTAGAGCACCGCTACGCGAACCTCCTCGTGCTCCTGACCTGCCTTGCGCAGATATTTTTGAATGTAATCCGCGACGAACAGCGCCTCATTTTCGCCATCCGGAGCTTCATAGTACCCAACCAGAGCGCCGCCTTCGCGCTCCGTCCACAGGTGCTTGCCCTTGCGCTGCGAATTGCGCGCCACCACCGCACCCGCTGCCTCCAGAATCACCTGCGTCGAGCGGTAATTCTGCTCCAGGCGAATCACCTTGGCGTTAGGAAAGTCCTTCTCAAACTCCAGAATGTTGCGGATGTCCGCACCACGCCACGAGTAGATGCTCTGGTCCTCATCACCTACCACGCAGACATTCTTGTCTTCCCCGGCGAGCAGCTTCATCAACTCATACTGCGGCCGGTTCGTGTCCTGATATTCGTCGATCAGCAAATACCGATAGCGCCGGTTGTATCGCTCCCGCACCTCTGCGGAAGACTTCAGCAACCGCACGGCCTCCAATAGCAAATCATCAAAGTCCAGCGCATTGTTCTTGCGCAGCTCTTTGCGATACGCCTCGAAGATGTGCGCGACCTTCTCGCTCATCGGGTCGGCAGATTGCAGGTAATACTCCTGCGGATCAATCATGTGGTTCTTCGCCCAGGAAATTTTGGACAGCACCACGCGCGGCGTCAACTGCTTGTCGTCCAGCCCCATGCGCCGCATGATTTGCTTTACCAGCGCCTGCTGATCGTTCTCGTCATAAATGGCGAAGGTCCGCGTCAGCCCTTCATTGCCAACCCGCATCGCTTCGATATCGCGCCGCAGCATCCGCACGCAAAACGAGTGGAAGGTCGCAATCAACGGCTTCGCTAGCGTCGAATGCCCGATCAGCTTCTCCACGCGTTCGGCCATCTCGGCAGAAGCCTTATTAGTAAAGGTCACAGCCAGAATCGCATCCGGCGCAACGCCGCGCTCCTGAATGAGATACGCAATGCGATGCGTAATGACGCGCGTCTTCCCCGATCCGGCGCCGGCCAGAATCAGCACCGGGCCGTCAACAGATTCAACCCCAGCCCGCTGCTGCGGATTCAACTTGTCCAGTAAATGCTGCAAAACAGGTGTCTCGGAACTCTCTCGGTGGTGGGTGGTCTTTCTCTAGTGTATCGCTCTTGGCTCACCCTTGCCGTTATCGCGCGACTGTCATCCTTTCTCCCATCGCCGTCATCCTGAGCGGAGCGCAAAGCGCGCAGTCGAAGGATCCATGCACAAGCAAAAGCTGCCACAAAACGACTAGCCTTCTCGCAGCCTATCCAAGAGATTTGTCCCAGAGCGAAGCCAAAGAAAGCCTGCATTTCTCTCCGCATTCAAGATGTCCATAGCGCTACCAAGTAAACTACCCTCGATGCCCAAACCAAACCTCCCCAGCATTTGCGTCTTCTGCGGATCTGCCGACGGCGCCGATCCCGAATACGCACAAACCGCAAAAGAATTGGGCCAGCGCATAGCCGAAGCAGGCATGGGCCTTGTCTTTGGCGGAGCCACCGTTGGCCTCATGGGCATCCTCGCCGATGCCGCCCTCACGGGAGGCGCGGAAGTCATCGGCGTCATGCCCGACGTGCTCATGGATCGCGAAATCGCGCATCGCGGAATCACGCATTTCCACGTCGTCAAGACCATGCACGAGCGCAAAGCCCTCATGTATGAGCACGCCGACGCCTTCATCGCGCTTCCCGGAGGCTACGGCACCCTCGACGAGTTCATCGAGATCGTCACCTGGGCGCAGCTCAAAATCCACCAGAAACCCTGCATCCTCATCAACACAAAGGGATATTACGACGGCTTCCTCGCCTTTCTCGATCATGCTGCCGCCGAGGGCTTCGTCAAACCGGAAAACCGGGTGCTGATTCAGGTAGCTGAGAGTGCAAGAGCAGCATTGGAAATGGTGCCAACTCGTCAAGGCATTCAACTCACCCGGTCATCCAATGTGAAAATTTCAATAACCTGATTGGAAAGGCAAGGCAAACGCTGTCATAATACTCGCAAAGTAAGTATGGGCGTTTGCCGTAAGTTAGATATCATCCTGACTAAATTGCGCGTCAGGCATACTTTTTGCATCAACATACAAATGGGAACCTGTTCTGACTTCTAACCGCTTTAGACCTTCATTTCGCTAAGTGCAGCTGAACGAAACGATCACAAATGGACCGCGGGGAGATCTTCATGTTGAAATCTGCTGACGTAACCAAAAAGCTTTCTGCTACATATCGTGTCTTTCACGATGAAGGGATGAGCGGAGTCACAGCTTTTTTGCGTTGGCGTCTTGATTTTCAAATGCAGATGCTTGCCGCGAGAAACATCAAGTCCGTCGATTTGGATGGATGCACGGTCAATCTGAAAAGGCTTCCGAATACGCAGACGAAACTCGACCTCTTGAAGAAAGAGTATGAGGAGGTAGAGCGCCGCCTGGTTCCTAAATATCTTGATCCAGGCCTGCCTGTCGTTGAGTTGGGCGGATGTATCGGAGTCGTCGCTTGCATTACAAATAGGCTGCTGAAAAACCCCGGACGCCATGTTGTGGTGGAAGCGAATCCGCTGGTCATCCCATTTTTAACGGAAACCAGAGATGGCAATCACTGCCAATTCGAGATACTCAACGAAGCCATCGCGTATGAGCAATCATTTGTAACCTTTGGACCGAACTTGAATTTCTGCGCGAATTCCCTCAAGAAAAAGGGCGGCGCAGAAGCATCGGTCACGGTGCCTGCCACGACTCTGCGCGACATCATCAGCAAAAGAGCATTCGACCGCTTTACTCTGATCTGCGATATCGAAGGATGCGAATCTGATTTAGTCTCCCATGAGGCCGATGTGCTGCAAAGGGCAGCCACCATTGTCCTCGAAACGCATGCCCGATTCATCGGAGAAGATAAAAATGCCGAATTGCTGAAACATCTGGAAGATCTTGGTTTTCGGATCGTCGACCAGGACGCTTTCGTTCTCGTTCTGAAGCAATCTCGAGATTCGAATTTGCCAGAATCGTCAGGGAATTACTTCGCCGTGCAGCAATCCACCTATCTCCATTAACGGAGAGGAATCTGCCTGGGTGCCTCATCCTTCGCGAAGCGAAGAGTGGAATACTGCATCTGTTTGCTCCGCTGAAAGATTGTCATCCTGAGCGGGTGAGTAGATTTTTATAAATCCCTGACTTATCAAGAGATAAATAGTCTTGGTTTGTCTGTGTAGAAGCTGTGCAGACAATTTCTCGATTTCTGTGCATTTCTTAAGCGCAAGACACCATCTGGATGTGACAAGTCATAGCCTTTTGGAAGGCGCTGTGTCAGCCTCCTCTGTCCGTCGTAACCAACTCGCCGCCGCTTCCAATTTGCCCGCATGATGGATGAAGGACAGCTCATGCGGGATTTGAAGTGCAAACCGGTCAATGAGTGCGTTGACGATGATGCGCTTATCAAGATCCCCGAGAGTAAACAAGGCCCGAATGCTGCCTGGCTCCATGTTTGAGCCGTGGCTTACGCGTCCTGATCTACATGCAGATTCAACCTCGCCCAGTGTTGTCGCAACTGGGGCGAGGTTGAATCTAATCTTCCATCTGCCTCGAAACAAACGACTTCTAAAGCGTAACGTCGAACACGAAGCTCGAGGTAGATGCATCGCTCGGAAGGTTTTCGATTCCATCGACCTGGAAGGTGGAGCGCGATACTTCTTTCTCTTTGCCGCTAAAGTCGACTGCCCGTGCCCCAAAGGCGATGACCAGACCTGTATCAGCTGAAGGGGCACTAGGCAATGACCAGGCAAATGGGATTGTAAAGGTGCAGGTTGCTGTGCCCGCCCCCGTACGTCTGGCAAAGCCGTTGGCGGTTTCAAGTCCGCCTGCCACCAAGCCGGAATCCGTGTCGAGTTCGCCGCCAACAAACAACGCCGAGCAGTGATATGAAGTACCTGGTCTAAAGTTACTGGCGATCTTGATGTTAATCGTTACGTTGACGGTACCAGTGTAGGACGGGGCGCTGGTGCTCGCCATGGGGGTTGCCTTGGTTTGCATGCCAGTAGCGTTAATCATGCCATGTTCGGCGTCGTAGCTAAAAGTCATGCCGGCTGGAGCCTGATTCGTCCGTGTGTGAGGCGGGGCGGGTGTTGCGTTTTGGGCTTGCGCGGTAGTAAGCGATGCCGCACAGAGAGCGAGTGCGAATAACGTTGGGGAAAACCGCATTTTTAGACTCCGTTTCTCGAGGGGGATTTGGCCAGCCCGCTGCCAGCCAGAAGCGAGCGTTCCATACAGTCGGAAATTTAGCAATCATCTATCGGGCCAAATTGCGATTCGAGATTGACTACATTGAAATGGCTTTCTGCAAAATCCGCGCGTCCTAAAGCTCCTCGGCATCTAAGTAGATTTACCTCGGTTCCTTCGAAACATCGATCGCTCGCGATCTTCGCGTGACGAAGCGTTATGCCCACCTGAGCGGAGATCAAACCACTCATTGAGTTCGATGAATGAGTGCATTGGCGATTATGCGCTCATTGACACCTTACGGAAGATCGAAGGATCGAACTGCGTCTATCGGTACTAGTCCGCCGAATCACGCTTCAAATAGCACTCGATGAGTACTGAGCTCTCAAGGCAACAGCAGAGCCAAGGTCACTTGCCCGGAAGGCGACCATCCGGCCAAGTGACGAGTAGCAGGTTTCAACTCAGCCGCCGCCCTTAGCCGGGATTTCAGAGATAGCACTGGATGGCGAGACGGGCGACGCGGCGACCGAACCCAAATCTTGCAGCGGAACGAAAGCAGAGATATCCATATGCCGCGCGGCGCATTGAATAGTGAAGGTCCCAAAAACCAAGATCCCCGCCCATTGGCGCAAACGGCGCGCGATAAGGACGGGGTACCTGGCCTCCTGAGCTTTACTTCTTGGGCCGCGACTCCGGCGGCACAAGCCCTGCGAGGCGGTAGTACACAACGAGCTGGCCGTAGTGTTCTCCGCTATGCTCGATGATGCCGTATGCGATGTCGATAACGCGCGCTTTTTGCTCAGGGTAATAAACAACCTCCGTCATCAGGCCTTTGTCGCCTTTTGACTGGATCGCGTTTGCGCCATCGGCGAAGGACTTTTTGACGAACGCAACGATGTCGGCCTTGGACTTGTATTGCTCTCGCTTCGGATCTTCTGCCGCGGGAGGCTTCTGCCCCATCGCAGGATTCGTGAAGTAGTAGCATGAACCCGCCACGTGCAGTAATTGCTCGGCGAAGCTCCGCTGCGCGGGTGTCGGCCTGAAGTCATATTTGTCCTCAGGAAAATCTTCGGCCAGCGCCGTCAGCTTGCGGCCAATCTCATTCCAGGAATCGAGCACGACTTTCGATTCCGGATCGGCAGGTTTGACGGCTGCATCTTTCTTCATCGTGTCCTGAGCATGGGCGGCAAATGCGAATGCGAGCAGGACGATAGCGAGAAACGTTGTTCTTTTCATTTCTTTCTCCACGCTTGAGTTTCGCGAATCAAAGCTTCATTTTCTTATTTCGTCTGCACCAGTCCTGCAACAACAGCAGCAAGTTTATCGAGTTGCTCCGCCCAGCCCTCGAGTTGCCCGCTCTCGATTGCGTTCTGCATCGTTTCGTTTCCAATGAAAGTGAGTTTCGTCTGGCCGTTTCCAATATCCTCAAAAAGAATCACGTTGTGCGCATCGTCTATGGCCTCAAGCTCTATTCCCAGCTGCTCAGGCTCAATCTTGTTTCCCTTCGAATCGGAAAAGTACATGGATGAGACGATCTTCTCGTACGGAACAATCTCATAGTATTCACCACCGTTCCAGCCCTCCCACCCATCCGGCGTTCTCATGCTAAGGAGAAATTTTCCTCCCACGCGAAAATCTATCTCACAAAAGGGCGCAGTGAAACCCTTCGGCCCCCACCACTGCATCACATATTTCGGGTCTGTCCACGCCTTCCAAACCAATTCGCGTGGGGCATCAAAAACTCTCGTGATAACCATCGGCTCTGTTTCATTCACCGTGTTTTTTGTCATCTCTGACCTCCTCTTTCTTCATTTGCTTTACAACTGCATCCAGTTTGTCGAAACTCTCTTCCCAGAACTGGCGATAGCTGAACGCCCAGTCGCTGACTGTCTTAATCGCCTCCGGCCTGAGCGTGCACACACTCTCTCGTCCACGCTTCGTCTTGATCACAATCCTCGCTCGCACCAGGCAGGCAATATGTTTTGAAATCATCTGCTGCGAGAGTGCAAACGGTTCCGTCAACCTATGGACAGAGGCAGGGCCATGGGAGAGTCGTTCGACCATTGCCCGGCGCGTTGGATCGGACAAAGCCGCAAATGTTGTACCTAGC
>Ga0206959_10011_pt1 | contig 60038 bp, 50 predicted proteins | sample Alteio_BWOrgHeat_31_FD_152971 | JGI IMG/M metagenome (GOLD analysis project Ga0206959, IMG submission 152971) | Enriched cells from forest soil in Barre Woods Harvard Forest LTER site, Petersham, Massachusetts, United States -... | ecosystem: Environmental > Terrestrial > Soil > Temperate forest >...
CCCTTGACCGAACTCGGGCGCAGGCTGGGAGCAACAAAAGCCATTCTCGCCGCCATTCTCGCCGCCGTGTTTGCGGTGGCACCATTCCTGCTTCCCAACGTTTCTGCGGTGAACTTCCTCTACTATCTTCGTTCGAGCAGTCACCATGGTTTCCGCGCATTATTTGTCAAAGTAGATGCTGAACTTGCTCTCTTCATGGCTCTACCGGCAATCGTTTTACTTCTTCTACAAATTCTGGAAGACCGAGATCGCACCCTTCAGTGGTTGATGAAACACCGTTTGACGATCATTCTCTCGATTGCAGCATGTACGACTGTAATTTTTACGAGCGCCAAGCGCGGAGCAGGCCCCTGGCACCTTGCTCCCCTTGCACCAATGTTCACATGGCTCGCCGCGGTTTTCTGGAGACGGTTGAGGGGCTCCCCTGCCATCTTGAGTCAAGCTGTACCCCGGGCACTGCTCGCTGCGGTAGTTCTTTCGCAGTGTCTCTTAGCATTCATATCTCTTCGCTCAAGCGTCGCTCTTCATTGGAGAGGCATTCCGTATTACCTACCCGTTTCAGAGCGTCTTGTAGCTCAGGATCTTATATCGATAGTCGACTCCCATCCGGGAACTTCAATACAAATGGGGTACGGCAGCGACAATACGTATGAGATGACCTGGGAACGTCCGGTTCTTGTACTCCTTGGCAACCGCTATAGTCTGGACGCAGATGCACTGGACGAGGCAGATATGGCAGATGAGCCCCTGCCCCAGGCGACATTCGATGAACTTAAAAACTGTAGCTCGCAAATCTTCCTGATCCCAAAAGGCGACACGCCTTTCTCTTTGCAGAGCAATTATTTTATTTACGGCAACCCCGATTTCCGAGACCTTTTCCCGATTGCCTTCCGGCAAGAATTTCTCCGCGATTATCGCAAGAGCGGCAGCAGCCGTTACTTTGACCTCTGGCACTGTGTTCATTGATTTCAGCGGCAGCGACAACCTACTCATTCTTTGGTAAGTGTCCTAGGCGAAGACGCGCTTTACGGATCTCCGGGGCGACCAGCGATGGACATCTCCCCCTCGACAGCAAGCCACCCGCGAATCGTACACCATTGTTTCAACTCTTAGATTGTTTTAACTCTTAGAGGGTTTCTACTTTTAGCATGTCGGCAGTGGTTTCGCGGCGGCGAATGAGTCGGGCGCGCTTTCCGTGCACAAGAACTTCGGCGGGGCGGGGACGGGAGTTGTAGTTGGAGGCGAGCGCATGCCCGTAGGCTCCTGCGTCGAGGATAGCGAGCAAGTCGCACGGATGCACGGCAGGGAGTACGCGATCGCGGGCGAAGAAGTCTCCGGTCTCGCATACCGGACCGACGATATCGGCGGTAATTTTGCGGACGCCTTTCGACTGGATAACGGGAACAATCTCGTGGTGTGCCTGGTAAAGCGCCGGGCGGATGAGGTCGTTCATACCGGCATCAGTGATGACGAAGGTCTTCTCGCCATTCTTCTTGATGTAGAGCACGCGGGTCAGGAGAGCTCCGGCCTGGGCGACGAGAAAGCGGCCTGGTTCTAGGAGCAATGTGATGCCTTCGAGATGGCTGACGGCGTCGATGAGAGCGTCGGCGTACTGGCGGACCTTTTCTTCGGGATTGAAGGGCTGCGCGGCGTGGTATTCGATGCCGAGGCCTCCGCCAGCGTCGATAAACTGAATCGGCAGACCGTCCTTGCGGAGTTCGACAACTAGCGTGGCAATGCGGCTGGCGGCCGCGCCAAAGGGCTCGGCGCTGCGAATCTGGGAGCCGATGTGGACGCTGACTGCGGATGGCTTGATCCATTTGTAACTTGCAGTATTACGATATACGGTGCGCGCGCGGCGGATGTCGATGCCGAACTTGTGCTCGCGGAGGCCGGTAGAGATGTAGGGGTGGGTCTCGGCGAAGACGTCAGGATTAACTCGCAGGGCGATAGAAGCGCGTTTCCTGAGCTTTGCGGTGCGCTCGGCGAGGAGTTCCAGTTCGCCTTCACTCTCTACGTTGAAAAGCAGAATGCCGGAACGCAATGCAAGGTCGATCTCCGGCGCCGTCTTGCCAACTCCGGAGAAGACGACGCGTGCCGCGGCGGACTTGTCTACGGTGAGGATTCGTTCAAGCTCGCCTCCGGAGACGATGTCAAAACCCGCGCCCTGCTTGTGGAGGAGCTTGAGGATAGCGAGCGCGGGATTGGCCTTGACGGCGTAGCAGACCAGATGCGCCTGCTTCCTAAAGGCCTGGGTAAAGAGATGGAGCCGGTAAAGGAGATGGTCTGCGAAGTATACGTAGAGCGGGGTTCCGTACTTTTTGGCGAGCGCGTCGAGAGGAACGTCGCCGCATGCGAGAGCAGCTTGCTTGCCGGGATAAACAAAGGGACGAACGGGATGGAGAACGGGAGTTGTCGCGGGAACCAAGCGGCCTCGGAGGAACAGGGATTTCCTTTGAGACTATCGGGGAGCGGGAGTTCGCGTCCAGCGGCCTTCAGGCCGTTCAAAATCAGGGTTGATAGCCGTCGCTTTTCCACTTGCTGTAGAGGGCCAACTGTTTCTCGTCCCAGTACGGGCCGCCGGGAGGCATGGATTTGTTTTTCAATGTTTCTTCAACACTGTTGGCCTGGCCATGATCGTTTGCAGGATCCGACATGTAGGCGTAATCGTCCAGGGGCACTTTGTATCGCTTCATGTGTTCAATGTCGATCGGCCTGAACATCGGCTTGATGTCCTTCTCAAAGGAAACTGGCATTTCTTTTTCCTCCGTCTTAGAAGCGTTCGTCGGACCCATCGTACGCCGGTGTGACTGGAATTGTGCAATCGCTTTCTGTTGGCATTTGACGGTATGACCCTTGCGGTCACATTGCGTCAGCCGAGGTAATGTCGAGAAGCGTTAGGTTTTCGATGTTTGTGCCGCTTCGAAGGCCGGACAGTCTTTAGCGCGTCTGCGAGGCCGACGCGGTTGCTGCAGTCAGCCAATTCCGGTTCATTTGATCAGACCCGCAACGCGCCTGACCTCTCCCAGGTTCGAGCGGCTTTTAAGGTACATGAGTGTATATCGAGAATCTTCAGCAATACATTCAATATGAACGAACGATCTATTTGGCGAAGCCGACTGGGAAACGCATTTCCACCATGGGCTGAGATCGTATCTTGTCGTCGGTACTTCCAAACTCCTCACTGCGCCCGCGCCTGCTAACTGACGTTTCGAATTCGGTCCATGGGCCTCTGGCCTTGTCCGTGTATACAGAGCCACCACTTTCGGATGTGGCCGGGCCGGCCCATACGTGCGAAAACCATTCTCTCACGTCGATGGTGCTATCGGCAGGCGAGAAGATGCTTGACCCTTGACGGCGAAGGCTGAGCTGAACTTCGCTGTCTGCAAACCAGAGAAACGAAGGCGGAATCAGATTGCCCGCAAAGGCTGCAACTCGCCCCAGTCGCCACCGAGCGACAGCGTTTATGGTTGGAACCAGATGAAATATAGAACTGCACAAGATAGCAGAGCGAAGAGCGGCGGGAGTGGAATTCGCCGATTTAGAAGACGACGCAGACCGGTCGCAGTTTCGTTCCATGAATACCTTTCATAAGGACAATTTTGAGGAGCGCTCACTTCGCCCAGGCGAGGCCGTCGGCGTATTTTCCGGCGTCGATCAACGACTGTACTTTCCACTGCGAAAGATCGATAACGGCGACCTGGTTGCCGCTGGGCATAGAAGCGTAGGCTACCTTGCCATTCGGGCTGGGGAGAATCTCGGTCGGGGCGGCGGGAAGATCGATGGTGCGGACAACATTCAGGGTCTTGAGGTCGACGACGGCGACCTGTTTTGTCGGCTCCACGGCGACGAGAAGCCAGCGGCCGTCGAGGGTAGACGCGGTGCCGTAGCCAATTGCCGGCAGCGGGACCCAGGCGCGTAGCTTGTTGGTAGCGGTGTCGATAACGGCGAGTTGCGGCTTCGTCTGATCGGCTGTGAATACCATTCTGTCGTCACGGGAAATCGAAATGCGCTGCGTCTTGGCGGAGATGGGTATGACCATGATGGTCTTGCGAGCCTTCATGTCGAGGACGGAGACGGTGCCAGGTCCGACATTGGCGGTGTAGCCGCGCTGCCCATCGCGGGAGAGGGCGAGCATGTGCGATTGCTCCTGCGAGGTAGGGATGGCGCCGATGATCTTGAGCGTATGCGGGTCGATGATGGACACGGTCTTGTCGAGCTCCGTGGTCACGTAGAGCAAACCGCTGTTGGTGTCATAGATAGCGAAGTGAGGGCGCACGCCGTGGCCGAAGTCGACGTTCCCGATAACCTTGCGCGATGGGATATCAATGACCACCATGTTACTTCCGTCGGTTCCCGGATTGCCTACGCCTGAATCGCCATAGATGGGCACATAAGCGGTTCGGCCATCGGGAGAGGCGGCGACTTCATGGCCGGTGACTCCGCCTTCAGGCACGACCGCGATTTGGCGGGCTGCGGCGGGATCGATGATGCTGAGGTCACGGGATCCTTGATTGGCGACGAGCAGCGTTCCGTTTACAGGGGGTTGAGACTGCGCGCGGGCGTGCATGGTTGGAAGAGTGATGCAAACGACAAGCGGCAAAAGGCAGAGCAAAGAGGGCTTCATCATGTCGAGCAAAGTATATGCGGCCGACAGGTTGGTGTGAACCCTGGAGCGAGAGGAGCTGATTTTCCGAATTGCCCGACAACCGAATGGATCGATAAGACAGGACTCACTTCTTCCGAAGAGCGCTCCACTGCCCATCTGCTCGACCTTCCACTTTCATTCTGCCCTTGGCGGCATCCCCATCGATCCAGCCGGCAAGCGTCGCCGTGACAGATCCAGGTTGGTCGGGCCATGCTCCACTGAATGCGAGTTCAACATAACCGTCGCGCCACGTGCCGCTGACGGGTTGATTTGCCCCAAGCGCGCCTGACCATATCCCAATGAGAGTATTGTCTTGTCGAACGAGCTTCATGGTGCCCCCAAAGCCGCCAGCATCGGTGGCACAGGTTACATCCCATGTGCCGGCGGCTTCTCCGTCGTTTTCCAGCGGTTCCGGTTTTGCATTGTTGATTCGGAGGTTCGAAAAATATGCTTCCTCTCCTGTATAGCCCCACAGGGCGATGGCGCCCTGCAAATCTTCGCCTTTCAGGCCATCCACGACGAGGCTCGGATTGGGTGACCCATTGAGGTACACGCTAGCTTGGCGGCCGTGCACTTCGATCCTCACTTTCGTCCACTCATCCAATTGCAAATCCGTATAGGATTCGTAGATAAAAGGCCACTGTCTTCTCAGTTTTTCCCAACCGAAACCAGGCTCGGAAACATATTGTACTGAATGGTTGCGCTTCGCCTGATCTTCCGACTGGGAGTTACCCGGCCGAAGGTAAAACAGCTCATAGTGTGATGCATCAGGGCGGGCACGGAAGGCAATTCCCGTGAAGCCTGGCCTCTTTGCGCCCGGCGGCGTGGTGACCTTCGTCGCAATGTCTACTTCGATCGTTCCATCGTGAAACTGCATCCCGTTCACCAACGCAATTCCAGGCTCATCCACCGCCTCTTTGGTCAAACGGACGGCTTTCCGGCCTCGATACTCAACTGCCTCTGCTTTCACACCCGGTTCCACCACCAGATCCTTGGTGTCGGTCAGCGCAAAGGTCTGCGATGTCGGGACGGATGCATCGGCGCTGCGACCCTCCTGCGCGCGGACGATGTGTATCGCAGACAATAGAAACAGCACCACTCCAGAGGAAAGCGAGATCTTGATTGATCGTGACATGCGCCAAACAGTAGAAGGCGTGGTCCATGGGCAGCAAGCATCTTGTGACGAACCGGCGAAAATTGGTGTGAAATAGATTTCGAATACGATACGAATCCCCGGTGAGAATTACTGGAGCCTCTTTATATCTTTTCTGGCGCCATCGAGAGAGGGATCAAGGTTGACGACGGTCTGCACTTCGGAAAGAGCGGTGGTTCGGCGGCCTTCTTTTTCGAGTACTTGTCCGAGACGCCAGTGAGCTACCGCCATCGTCGGCTCAAGGCCCTCGACTGGCTGGCTTAGATAATTACGGAGATAGGCTTCGGCTCGCGCGAACTGCAATTGTATATTGCAATCGATGATGGTCTGCGCGGCGGTGAAGTCTGGCGAGAGATCGTCGGGAACGGCAATTTGAGCACGTTTCAGAAAGGCGTCAAGTTTCTCCCCTTGTCCGGTCAGGACGTAAGTCTCGGCCAGCAATCTGTATGGGGCGATACGCGATGGATTGATAGCGAGGGCTCTCTTTGCTTCATCCTCAGCCCACTCAGATTGTCATTGTCTAGATTCACGAGGAATGCGCTCAGCCCACATGAGCGGTGTAGCTTCCGGGCGCGGCAGCGGCGGCCTGTTTCCAATCGTCGAGAACAGCCGCTAGACCTTTTGTCTTGTCGGAGTTCGTTGCATCCAGCTCGGCCTTCAAAGCGAAGCCCCGGGTGGAGTCCAGGATGATGAGTTGATCGATCATGTGGCGGGCGTTGGTCTTGTCTCCTCCCACGATAGACGGGCCGTACCAATAAAATCTGGCCAGATCTTCGTGCGCGTTTAGATTGTTGGGATCGAGCGCCAGTGTGCGATCTGCTTCCTTGCGAAAGAGCCGTGCGAGGCTAAGTTTTTCGAGGGTTCCGGTTTTGCTGCTTGCGAGCCGTGCTCCCAGGATATTCGCGAGCTGCGCGTGGGGGATCGCGCTTTGGTTCGCGGCCACCACCGCCATCTCCGCCAGGGCGGTCGCCGACTCCAATTGGCCGTACGCCCACTCGATGGTCGAGATTGCGATCAGGGCATCCATGTCCAGGGGATTTTTCTGCAATGCCGCCTGTGCAGTGGGCTGCGCGCGCCGGTAATGTCCATCGGCAAGCAGCCTGTCCGCTGTAGATTGCTGGGACCATGCTGGGGCGAGAAACAGAAGAGAAAGGCTACCGATCTTCGCCACTAGTTTGTAGCACGCAGGCAGTGGACAGGCTCCAGACACGAAAGATTGTAGGCTTGACGAGAAGCCTACAGGGCAGTGGTGAACATTACTGTCAATTACCGCATGGGCGGCGGCGGTGGCGGCGGCGGCATGGGGTAAGGGATGCGGGCGCGCCATACAAGTGAGCGAATTACGTAGATGAGGAAAAACAAGATAAGCACCGGGATGAAGATCAGTACAAGAGGAATCTGAACGAGGTCTTTGCCGATCTGGTTGCTGCTGTAATATCGCACGCTGCCGAGCACGGTGACGCAGCTGCCACCGATGTGGGCGTCGGGTCCGAGACTGACATTGCCGAGGAAGCTGACCACGTCGCCGTGAATGACGCCGTTTGAGCGGACGCTGCCAAGGAAGGCGACCGCGCTACCGTGAACCTCTCCGTCTACGTGAATAGAACACAGAAAGCAGACTGTATCCTGCGCGTCTTCTCCCTCAGCGATATTGATGCTGTGAAAGAACGAGACCCGGTCGTCATCGGCGCGTGCGCGCGGCGCGGCTGCGGCGAGGAGGAACAACGCGAAGACAGCTACGAGGATGCGACGCATCTGGATTTGCTCCCGAAGGGCAGGCCAAGCCTTGGTGGCCCGGCTGGTCCTTACAGGATACGCAAGCGCAGCGCGGGAGGTTCCGCCGCGGAATCTGATTGGTTACCGCCTGGCAGCGACGGGCTCTCCGGGTATCGGCACCTGCTCGACGATCTCGACGTTGAAGCCTTGAAGGGCAGGAACGTGTGTCGGTGTGTTCGAGAGCAGGCGGATCTGGTGGATTCCGAGGTCAGCGAGGATCTGACCACCGAGTCCGACCTGGCGAAGGATGCGCTGGTGCTTGTCGTCGTCGTGAGGGCGGGCCTCGCGATGGAAGAGTATCCGGTGCGGCTCAACTGAGCGGTCAATGTCGAAGCCGCGGCTGGTGTTGTGCAGGTAGACGAGTGCGCCGCGTCCGGCTTCGGCGATGAGCCGGAGGGACTGCTGGACGAGATGGTGGCAATCGCATGTGGAGGCGGCGAAAATGTCTCCCGCGAGGCAGTGGGAGTGGACGCGGACGAGGACGGGCTCGCCACCTCGTTCTTTATCGTCGTCGGCGACATCGCCTCTTACCAGCGCGAGATGGCTTTCACCGCCATTGACCTCGCTCTCGTAGGCGATGGCGCGGAACTCACCGTAGGGGGTGGGCAGAATGCTTTCGGCGACACGGAAGATGTAGCGCTCGTTCTGCAGCCGATAGCGAATGAGTTCGGCGACGGTGAGCATCTTGAGCCCGTGCTTGGCGCAGAACTTCTGCAGGTCAGGGACGCGGGCCATGGTGCCGTCATCGTTCATGATTTCACAGATGACTCCTGCAGGGATGAGGCCGGCAAGGCGGGCAAGATCGACGGAGGCCTCGGTCTGGCCAGCACGCACCAGGACGCCGCCGCGGCGGGCGCGCAAAGGAAAGACGTGTCCGGGGCGGGCGAGGTCGTGCGCAGTAGAGCGGGCGTCAATGGCAACCTTGATGGTGTGAGCGCGATCGGCTGCCGAGATGCCGGTGGTCACGCCTTCGCGGGCTTCGATGGTCTCCGTAAAGGCCGTTCCGAAGCGTGAGGAGTTCTGCTGCGTCATAGGACCGAGGCGGAGATAGTCGGCGCGCTCTTCGGTGAGAGTGAGACAGACGAGACCGCGTCCATAACGGGCCATGAAGTTGATGGCCTCGGCGGTGACGAATTCCGCGGCCAAAGTTAGGTCGCCTTCGTTCTCGCGGTCTTCATCGTCGACGACGACGATCATGCGGCCGGCGCGGAACTCTTCGAGCGCTCCGGGGACGTCAGTGAAGGCGGATGGAGCTTGCATCCCTCTATTGTCCGCCAGTTTGGGATCGGTGGCGAGAGGATGGCTGGGTTGATTTTTAATAATCTTCCGACTAGACTGATGACCAGTCCGGAAAGAGATGAACTGGCAGCTACAGGATGCAAAGGCGCGATTCAGCGAGTTTCTGGACACGGCCCTGCGCGAAGGCCCGCAAGTGGTGACGCGCCGCGGAGTGGAGGCGGCTGTGCTGGTTCCAGTGGACGAATGGCGCCGGCTGCAGGGAGCGGTTCGGCCCGGATTGAAGGAATTGCTGTTGGATAGGGGACCGCGGTTTGATGATATCGTACCGAAGCGCGGCCGCTTGCGCCGTCGAACACCAGAGAACTTGTAGGTCAGGATGTATCTGCTCGATACGAATGTCATCTCTGAATTGCGCACGCCAAGGCCGCACGGCGGAGTCCTGGCTTGGTTTCGGAGTGTGCCGGAACGCCAGATGTTCCTTTCCGCCCTGTCAATCGGCAAACTACAGGCAGGAGTGGCGCGGACGCGCCGTCAGGACGTGGAGAAAGCGGCGGCAATCGAAGCGTGGATCGACGAGCTCGCCGTAAGCTATCAGATTCTTCCTTTGGATGCACCCGTCTTCCGTGAGTGGGCGAGACTCATGGATGGTCGTCCGAGCCAACTTATGGAGGACGCCATGATCGCCGCTACAGCACGAGTGCATGGATTGATGGTGGTTACTCGGAACGAGCGGGATTTCGCACCATTCACTGTTGAGGTTCTCAACCCATTTTCATCGCCGAAATAATCCTTCCCGGCCGTTTCCTGTTGGGCGTAGAATCGCGCCCGACACTCCCTTACTTCCAGCCTGGAGGCTGCCGTGCTCAAGTGTGTTGTGATTTTCCCCGCGCTTCTTTTGTTGGGGGCCGTTCCGTTCCTGATGCAGAGTGCTCCTCCGCCGGCGGGCGCCGACTTCAAGGTTCCTCCGGACATCGCCAGCAAGACTAATCCGGTAAAGCCGACTCCTGAGGGCCTGGCGAAGGCGAAGAAATTCTGGGGCTATGATTGCGCAATGTGCCACGGAGCAACCGGCGACGGCAAGGGAGAAATGGCGGTGGAGTCAAAGTTTGTGATGAGGGACTATCGCGATCCGGCGGCGCTGAAGGACCTGACAGACGGCGAGCTGTTCTACATCATTCAGAAGGGCAAGGGCGACAATATGCCTTCCGAAGGAGATCGCCAGAAGCCGGATGATATATGGAACATGGTGACGCTGGTGCGGTCGTTCGCGAAAAAGTGAGGGTACTGATAAAGCGGGCAGCTATCTGGACCATAGCTGCCTGCCTTCGCTAATTCTGAATTGAATGTGTGGATGCTAAGGTGTTGCTGTCGCTGACCGAAGGGTTGGCGGGCAGCGAAGGGGCAGTACTATTTCCAAACTGTGTTCCTGCGGCCGTGTGGGTCGGTCCGAGGCCGAGCTTGATGATGGCGCGGGAATCAGGGGTGAGCTTGGTCTGCCAGCCGTGGTCGGACTGGTACCTCAACATGGCGGCTTCGGTCTGGGAATCCCACTGGCCGCTGGGCGTACCGGTCATGTAGTTTTCGCGGATCAGCGCAGTCTGAATCTCTTTAGCACGATCAGAATCGATGGTGCGTTGACCCTGCGCCACGTGCGAGGTTTTCTTGGTTTTATGTGTTGAGGATTTGGGGTGGCCAGCGGTAGGGGTGCGATGAGTACGGTGGGCTAGAGCTGGGGTGACCGACAGGGTGGCAACCATCAACAACGATTGCCAGGCTCGAGCTGAAAGCATGCTACAGACCTCATAGTTAAGATATCGGCGAGAGCCATAGAAACATGATACCGGAGAGCAATGGGAGCAGCCTAAATGGGGGGCTGAGCAAAAATCAATAGAAAAATCGCCGCCCCGAAGCGTTTCAGCAATGGGTTACACTTGTTGATTCCCCCTTAGATCGCTTCCCCGTTCGTCTTCGATGCGGTGAACCGGACGGCTTTCGTAAGGAAAGGGCCGCCCGGTTTGCATCGACTTTTACCGAAGAGTTCCGCCTACGTAACTGCTGCCGCCCTTGGGGCGCTGCGGGTCGATAAGTTCGAAGACCACATCATCTCCTGGCTTGAGTGCGGCGATGATGGGGCGGAACTCGGCGACGTTGCGGATCGCCTGCTTGTTGACCGAAACGATGACGAACCCCTGTGCACTGGTGAGATTGATCTCGTCAGCGAAGGAGCCGGGTTTGACAGACTGGATAAGGACCCCGTGCAATCCGGCTGGAGCGCCCTGGGGTAAGTCGGTGACGCCGAGACCCAGCTTGGACTGCGCGGCATCCGGCGCGGCAGGACTGGATTTATCTTCCTGATCCTGATCATTACCAACTGCCGCGATCATCTTCGCGCGGTCGCCGATGGTGACGGTGGTTTCCAGGTGCTGGCCGTTGCGCATGTATCCAACTTTGGCCGTCGAGCCGGGTTTGCGAGCGGAGATATCATTCACCAGATCGTCGCCGTCCTTTATCGGACGGCCATCGATGGTGGTAATGATGTCTCCAGGCTTGAGGCCGGCCTTATCCGCGCCGAAGCCGGGTGTCACGCTGCTGATGAGCACTCCGGACTTGAAGCCATAGACGCGGCTGACAGCACTGGGCAGATTGCCCTGGAAGTTGATTCCAATGCTGCCGCGGGTGACTTTGTGTTCAGGCCCGATAAGCTCGTTGTAATCATTGATGACGGTGTTGGAGGGCATGGCGAAGCCCACACCGGCATAGGTTCCGGACTGGGTATAAATGGCGGTATTGATGCCGATGACTTCACCAGCCATGTTAAGCAGCGGTCCGCCGGAGTTGCCGGGATTGATGGCGGCATCGGTCTGGATAAAGTGCTGGAACTGACCGCGCGGGCCCTGATCGATGGTGCGGTTCTTGCTCGAGACGATGCCGGCGGTGACCGTATGCGCCAGGTTGAACGGGCTGCCGATGGCGATGACCCAGTCTCCCACCTGAGCGCCATCGGAATTGCCTAGCTTGACGGCGGGCAGAGGCTGATTGGTCTCGATCTTGATAACGGCAATGTCGGTATCCTTATCGACGCCTATGACTTTTGCCGGGCGGCCCTGAATGTTCCCGCCATCGGGATCGGTGGAGAGGCGGACGAAGATCCTGTCGGCCTTGTCGACGACGTGATTGTTGGTGAGGATGTAGCCACGAGGGTCGACGATAAAGCCGGAACCGAGCGATTCGCGCTCCTGGCCGCCCTCATCCGGGATTCCGCCCTGACCGCCAAAGAAGCGGTTGAAGAAGTCCTGGAAATTGCCCTGGCCCTGATCGTCCTGATCATCATCATCGCCGTTATCGTCGGGCGGCTGCTGCGGCTGGAATTGGCGCGAGTGCGGGTTACGTCCGCGCGACTGATCCCTCTGCTTAGGCAGGGTAATGGTGTTGATATTCACGACCGCGGGGCTAACCTGGTTGGCGATGCGCGTGAAATCCGTGGACAGATCGCGGGGGCTGGGAATCTTGAGCGGAGTGGCGTCGGAGGTGTCGACCTTCGATTCCTGGCCACGCACTCCGTGAGTGACGAACGAGCCGATGAGGATACCGGCTGAAAGAGTGGCGAGAATGATGAAGGTAGAAGCGAGACGGCTGGAGCGGAGCCGTCCTAGAAGCGATTTCATTTCTGGTCTAACCTCGTAATCTTCGGTGAGCGCTGTTGGATACCGCCGTCTGCCCGATGCAGTTCAAGCGTAAACTTTCTCTCGTCTTCCAGTATAAATCGGCTTCGATGATGGCGCGGCCTCGCCAGGGACCCTAAGTGAATTAGACGCATAGTGCAGGCAAAAGGGTCACATGCTCTTGCCACGGCTACAAGCCTTCGCAACGGCTACAAGCTCTCATTGATGGGCGCCGTTTCGTGCGCTGTGGATTGGATGCGCGAGGGGAGCAGTTCGGTGACGCCGATTCCGGTGAGGATGAGCAAAGCGCCCAGGCTGGAGCGCACCCCAAGACGTTCTCCCAGAACGATGAATGAGGTGAGCCAGGCGAAGACCGGCTCCATAGTAAAAAGAATCGCGGTGTGAGTGGCGGGGATAAATTGCTGCGCCCAGCTCTGGATCGTGAAGGCGGCGGCCGTGGCCAGCAGGGCGGCAATGAGCAGTGCGGTGACGACGCGCGGACTCCAATGGACGAAAGGGCGCTCGAAGACGGGCATACTGATGGCCATGAAGACTGCGGCGAAGGCGACCTGCAGTACGGCCAGCTGCTCGAAGCGTACGCGGGGAGAAAAGTGAGCCAGGGCGAGCATGTGGAATGAAAATCCCAAGGCACAGCCAAGGGTGAGCATGTCGCCAAGATTAACGCCTGCGAAGCCCAGGCCCGCATGCGGAGGCAGGGTGAGCAGAAGAATGCCAAGGAAAGCCAGCAGCGCTCCTAAATAGGCGTTCCAGTGGGGAGCGTGCGTGCCGGCGGGGCGTAGCCATGGGATGACCAGCAGCAGGGGAACCATGACGACGACCAGTCCGGTGATGAAGGCGGACTTGGAAGGCGTGGTGAGACGCAGGCCAGCGGTCTGGAACTGGTAGCCCACGGCCAGGCAGAAGCCAGTAACGCCTCCTGAGACCAGGGCCGAGCGGCCAATGCGGCCGATATGTCTTCGATAGACAAGCGCTAGGCAAAGAGTGGCAAGCGCCATACGGAGGAGGTTGAAGAGCAAGGGAGAGATGTCCGCCAGCGCCCCTTTAATGAGCACGAAGGTCGATCCCCAGATAAATACCACTGCGAGCAGGAGTAAATGGGCTTTCAGCGACCGCGGCATAGGAGAACAGGGTACAGGCTGTAGGGGATAGGGAGTAGTAGTACAGCGTTCAGGCTCATATCTCCAGGCATTTTTGTTACGCGAAAGAATGGAGCACCCACACCCGAATAAATGACCGTTGGTCAGATTATTCCAAGCGCGGCCTATAGCGTTCAGGAGAGAATGCTGGTTATGGCGGCAACACCCGGCGAGCCGGTTCCCGATTTAGAGATTGCCCCGCCCGGTGGCCGGCGCGCAGCGGTTGCATTCATTTTTGTGACCATTACCCTGGACATGCTGGCGATGGGGATGATCGCCCCGGTGCTGCCTCGTCTGGTGACGAATTTTCTGGGCGGGAACGCACCCCGCGCGGCGCAGATTTTCGGCATCTTCGGAACCGTGTGGGCGGTGATGCAGTTTTTCTTTTCGCCGCTGCTGGGATCGCTGTCGGATCGCTTCGGGCGTAGGCCGGTGATTCTGCTGTCAAACTTCGGCCTGGGCTTGGATTACCTGGTGATGGCTCTTGCGCCGACGCTTGGGTGGCTCTTTGTGGGGCGGCTGATTTCCGGCATTACCTCGGCGAGCATCCCGACGGCGATGGCCTACATTGCCGATGTGACTCCGCCGAAGAAACGTGCCGGGGCGTTCGGGATGGTGAGCGCGGCCTTCGGGCTAGGATTTGTGCTGGGACCGGCGCTGGGCGGAGTATTGGGCAACGTCAATCCCCGGCTGCCGTTCTGGGCGGCCGGCGGCATGAGCCTGCTGAATGCAATGTATGGGCTGTTTGTGCTGCCGGAGTCTTTGGGGCTGGAGTCGCGGGGAAGATTCTCGTGGAAGCGGGCGAATCCTGTGGGGTCGCTCACCTTGCTCAGGCGGCATCGCGAGCTGCTGGGGTTGGGGTCGGTGCTGTTTCTCAGCTATCTGACACAGCAGTCCCTGATGAATACATGGGTGCTGTACCTGGACTACCGGTATAGTTGGACAGATCGCGCAGTCGGGTTATCGCTGGCGCTGGTAGGCGTGTGCTCGGCGACTGTGGGCGGACTGCTGGTGAAGCCGATCGTGCAGCGTCTGGGGGATCGGACAACTATGTTGGTAGGTCTCGGGGTCGGCTGGATTGGCTTCGCGATCTTTGGATTGGCGCCGACTGGAGCCATTTTCTTGACGGGTATTCCGATCATGGCCATCTGGGGTTTATGCGGACCGCCGGCGCAGGGAATGATGACCCGGCACGTGGGTGCGAATGAACAGGGCCAATTGCAGGGAGCGGTGCAGTGCATTCGCGGGATGACGGCGCTGATCGGTCCCACGCTGTTTACGTTTGCATTTGCGGCGGGAATTCGGCCTGGAGCGGGGTTCCGGCTGCCCGGAGCGCCGTTCTTGCTGGCGTCGGCGATTCTGCTTGCCGCTCTGCCGCTGGCGCTGATGGTGACGCGCGGAGAAGAGGCTTAGCGGTTTTGGTGTTGCATAAAACTCAATGCGTATAGACCGTCCTCCCATCGACCACCGTGCGCAGTACTTGCGTTTTCAGAATCTGCGGTGGGGCCACCTTGGTGAGGTCGCGGTCGAGGACAACGAAATCGGCGACGTAGCCGGGGGCGAGCTTGCCTTTCCAGGGTTCGGTGAATTCGGCGAAGGCTGACCCCTGAGTGTAGGCGTAAAGAGCCTGCCAGATGGTGAGCTTCTCCTCGGGATGGTAGGTCGCCGTCCCGGCTTCGTTCATGCGCGTGACGGCGGCATAGACTCCGCGAAAAGGCGTGATCGGCTCTACGGGATAGTCGGTTCCGAAGGCCAGCGGGACGCCGGCATCGAGAAAACTCTTCCAGGCGTAGGAGTCTTTGGCGCGCTCCGGGCCGAGGCGCTGTTCGGCCCATGCCATATCCGTGAGTAAATGGTTGGGCTGCATGGAGGCGATGACGCCGAGTTGTTTGTAACGGGCAAAATCAGCGGCATCGACCACCTGCGAATGCTCAATGCGGTTGCGCGGCGAGGGCTGGAAATGGATCGCCCGGCGCACGTTGTTATGGTAAGGGCGATTCGGCTGGTTCGTGCGCGGCGGGATCCGCACTGGAGCAGGTTGCTGGGCTGCCGCAAAGGCGTCGAGGGCCATCCTGACGGCGCGATCGCCGATCGCGTGGAAGCCCATCTGGAAGCCAGCCTGCGCGCGCTCGACAGCCATTGCGTTGAGCTTGTCCTGTTTATAGCGGGGTATGCCCGAGTTGCCGGGGTCGTCGTTGTAGGGAGCGTTAAGAGCCGCGGTTCTCGAACCCAAAGACCCATCCATGAAACCTTTTAGCATGGCTGTACGCAGCATGCGATCGGTGGCGGGATGGTACTCGCGCTTTTGCTTGAGCACGTCGACTGAGGCTGCAAAGGGCAACCACTCGCTGATGCGCACCGGCAGCTTGCCTGCGCGCTCCAACTGTTCATAGACGAGAAAGTCTTCCCAGTCGGAATTGTCTTGTACGGAGGTAACGCCATGCGAGACAGCGTCTTCGAGAGCCAGGAGGTTGCCCTTACGGCGCAACTCGGGAGTGGGCGGCGGAATGTGCTTGTCGACGAGAGCCTGCGCAGTCTCGCGGATGATGCCGGTGGCATCGCCGTTGGGGTCGCGATCGATCTTTCCGCCCTGTGGGTCGGGGGTATCGCGCGTGACTCCGGCAGCGGCGAGCGCGGCCGAGTTGGCGATGGCGATGTGGCCGTCAACGCGGACGAAAAAGGTGGGATGGTTCCCGGTTACGGAGTCGAGATCAGCCTTGGTAGGCAGCCTTTTCGAGGACCAGAGAGTATGATCCCATCCTCCGCCGGAAAGCCATGCGCCGGAGGCGGCCACTTCGGCGGCTTTCTGCACTCTCTTCTGCATTTCTTCGAGGGACCTAGAACCCGTGAGATCGACGGACAGCTTGATCTCTCCAGCGGAGCCTAGGTGCGCGTGAGCATCGTTGAAGCCCGGCATGACGAAGGCGCCGTGCAGGTCGATGAGCTGAGTAGAGGGGGTTTTGAATTGTGCTTCGATGATGGCGGTGTCTCCCGCGCCGAGGATGACGCCGTGCCCGACGGCCATAGCGGATACTCGTTCGGGGCGAGGGCCAGTAAGATCGACGCCAGTGAGGATGTTGCCGTTGTGGTAAATGGCTTCGGCAGTCTGGCGGGTTTGCGCGAATGCAGGCGCAGCGAGTAGGGAGGCGAGAATTAGAGAGGAAAACGTACGGGCGTTCACACGCTGAAGTCTATCAAGCGGTGGTCAGGGCGAGCAGCAGTAGCAGGATGCGGCGCAGGCCAAGCTCGCGTCCTCGGGCGTTGTACCACTCGGCGCGAGTGTGGATGCCGCCTCCTTCGCCGCCTGCTCCCAGACTTACAGCGGGGACGCCGAGGGAGAGCGGGATGTTGGCGTCGGTCGAGGCGATACGCGCCTGCGTATGGATGTTGAGATGCCGGTCGACGGCGCGGAGGGTTTCATAGAGCGGGCTTTCATGGGAGAGACGGCCCGCGGGGCGTGAGCCGATCCTCTCGATGGAAAACTCGATTCCTACCTTGTGCTTCTCGCTTTCCGAATACAGCCGATTTGCGGCGATGACGGCATCCTCGACGGCGCGGTGCAGCTCGACTTCGAGAAGGATAAGTTGATCGGGATCTGTAGAGCGAAAGTCGAAGCGCGCAGAAGCCCGCTCGGGGATGGCATTGATGGCGGTGCCACCTTCGATGGTTCCCACATTGAACGTGGTGCGCGGCGCAGCGGTGAGCTCGATCTCATTGAGGCGGGCGATGGCGTAACTCAGAACGACGATGGGATTAGGGCGTCCGGCATCCGTCCACGAGTGGCCGCCGGGGCCGTAGAGGGTGACCAGATAGCGCTGGCTCCCGAGCGCGTCGGAAATGGCGACTTCGTGCCCGGCGCCATCGAGAACGATGTGAGCACTGATGGAGTCCTTGAATGAGGAACGCTCGTAAAGGTAGCGCATGCCGCGCAGGTCTCCCTCGCCTTCTTCGCCGACGTTGCCGGCGAAGACCAGATCACAGCCTAAGTCGATGGCCGCGTTCTCAAGGGCGGCAGCCAGGGCGAGCAGGCAAACGACGCCGGCTCCGTTGTCGCATGCGCCCGGCGCCTGGAGACGCGTGCCTTCAAGTTTTGGCTCGATGAGCGTCTCGGGGAAGACGGTGTCAATATGCGCGGAGAGAAGCACGCAGCGCCCCGATGCTCTTGAATGCCCAGATGCTGGCAGAGGGTCCGACGATTGTGCGGCTTTCCTGACGGCAATGGCGTTGCCGATGGGGTCAAGATAGACCTCATCGAGATTGAGGTCGCGAAAATGCTGGCAGAGCCACTCGGCGCGAGGCTGCTCACCGAAAGGCGGCGCAGGGACGGCAACCAGGTCGGCCTGCCAGCGTAGAATCTGCTGCTCCTGGAGATGCAGCCACTTGAAGGCCTGATGGACACGCCGGTCCGCCGCAAGCTGCGCGATGCGGGCGTAAGCCGATGCGGGAAGCGTAGAAACCATGAACCATCAGCGTAGCAGGACCGGCGTCACAGCGAACGCGTTTCGCGCAATGCAGACCAAAGTTGTGAACCCAAACCGTGGAGCCTACCGACTCAATATTTGACGCTATCCAGCCACAACCCCCGCGCAGGAGCCGTCGCACCCGCAGCCGATCGCGATCGCTGATCGAGAATGTTGCGAACATCCTCAGGTTCGATGTGTCCACGTCCGACATCGAGAAAAGTCCCCACGAGGTTGCGCACCATGTGGTGAAGGAAGCCATTGCCGCGCACCTGGTAAATCAGGACATCCTCGTCCTCCGAAGAGAAGGAAGACGAAAAGATAGTCCGAATATTTCCAGCTTTCGCGTCGGCGTCGAGTGAATCGGAGGTTCTAGCGAAGAGGTCAGGGTCAGTGGCAGTGAACGAAGTGAAGTCGTGTTCGCCGACGACCAGGGTCGCGGCCTGCTTCATGCGCTCGATGTCGAGCGGCCAGTTGAGAGCGTAGACATAGCGCGCGATCCAGGGAGGACAGATCTCGCCGCGCCAGATGCGGTATTCATAGGTCTTGGTCTGAGCACTGTGCCGGGCATGGAAGCCGGCGCTGGCGTGTTCGGCGCTGAGAACTCGGATGGCCGTCGGCAAAGTGCGATTAAGAGCACGATGGAGATTTTCAGGTGGAATCGGCGCATTTAGGTCGAACGATGCGACCTGCGCGCGGGCGTGAACGCCTGCGTCGGTGCGTCCGCTGCCCTGGGGCAGGATGCGTTCTGCGGTGATGCGCTCGATGGCGCCGGCTAATTCGCCCTGGATCGTGGTGTGCTCTGGCTGAATCTGCCAGCCGTGAAAATCCGTGCCATCGTAAGCGAGTGTGAGCTTCCAGTTCATGCTGCCTTCTGCCGGAATTCTCTCAAAATTGCAACAAGTTCTGGGTCTTTTGGCTGAGCTCGATCATCAGAAGCGCTACGGTATACTCAAATTTCTTTCGGGCGGCGAGTCCACAGAGACAAAATCGCTCGCTGTTAGTTCCTCTTTTGAAAGCGGCAGCGAGGAACGAAATCCGCGGAACGAAGCAAGAGCGGTTCGCGTATAGCAGATCAACCGGGACATTGACCGCGGGGAAGTACGTCTGCCGTGCTTTCCGCCGGGCATACGTGATGATGTCATAGAGAAATGTAGATCAGGATGGGCGCAGACTTTCGCTCAACGGGTCGATTGAATTTTGGAGAGGGCGAATGCATTGGTTTGGTAAACGCCAAGTGGCGATGAGCAATAAGCCGGTTCGTGGTTCGAGCCTGTTCTTAAAACTAAAATCAGCGGCGGCAGTGAGTTGTCTGCTGGCGGGCACTCCTCCGGTGTACGCCCTGGGTAACGGGATTGAACCGCCACAGGCACAGCAAAACACGCCCTCAAATCCCGCGGCAACGCCGAACACGCAAGGACTGCCAGCGGAGCCGCCGCCGAACTATACACAGCCGCTCTATATGCGGCCAACCCCGCGCGACTTCACCAGGGAACGGCGTCACTTCCCGAATCCGATTGCCCCTTACACGCCCACTACCGCGCCTCCAGCCAGCTTCCTGAACTCGCCGCGTCTCGAGGACCTGGTAAAGGGCGGCAAGATTTACCTGAGCCTGAGCGATGCGATCATGTTGGCACTGGAGAACAACTACGATATTGCGATCCAACGCTTTAATCTGGACATCGCCGACACGGATATTCTGCGTACCCGTTCCGGCGCACTTTTTCTGGGTGTGAATAGCGGATTGGTAACCGGCACGCTGGGCGGGACGGGGACGACGGTGAGCGCCGGTGGTGGTCCAGGCGGCACCAGCGTTGCCGCCGGCGGCGCAGGTGCGGGTCTCGGCGGACAGGGCCTCACCACCAATGGCGGCGGACCCCTGCCGGTAGATATGGACCCTCTGCTGACAGGAACGATTCAACTCCAGCGGACGTCTACTCAAGAATTGAATCCACTCTTCTCGGGCAGCTCGAAGCTGAATCAGAACACGAACTCCTACAACTTTGGCTACAGTCAGGGCTTCATCACCGGCACGACGCTTGGGGTGACCTTCGACAACAGCTACACCTCATCGAACAGCATCTTCAATACGTACAGTCCGGCCTACCAGACGCAGTTCAACATGCAGCTCACGCAGCACCTGCTTCAGGGATTTGGATGGGGTATCAACGGACGCTTCATCGTACAGGCAAAGAACAACCGCCGGATTGCCGACTCGGCCTTCCGCCAGCAGCTGCTATTCACCATCAACCAGGTGGAAGACATCTACTGGGGGCTGGTGAGCGCGTATGAAGATCTTCAGGCCAAACAACGCGCGCTCGAGCAATCGACGCGTTTGCTCGAAGACGACAAGAAAGCACTCGAGATCGGCACCATGGCTCCGCTCGACGTGGTGAGCGCCAGCAGCTCCGTAGAGACGGATAAGCAGGGGGTGATTGCATCGCAGAGCAATCTCGAATATCAACAGCTGGTCATGAAGCAGGCCATTGCACGCAGCCTGGAAGATCCAACTCTGGCGAATGCGCCGGTGACCCCAACCGATCGCGTGAGCCTGATCGAGATGCCCGAGGAGCGCCAATCGGCCGACGACTTGGTACGACAGGCCAACGCCAACAGCCCGTCGATCGAGCAGGCTGTCATGACGCTCAAGAATGACGAAATCACGCTGAAAGGCGAGAAGAATGGCCTGTTGCCAACAATCGATGCCTACGCCTTCTATGGAGCCTCGGCACTGGGCGGAAATCAAAGCCCATACTGCGTGAACTTCGAGACCGGTGTGGCGTGTCCTCCGGGAAGCTTTCCTCCGGTCGGCTTCGGAAGCGCGTTCTCGAATCTATTTAATAGCAGTAGCCCGAACAAGGGCGCGGGCTTGACTCTCAGTATTCCCATCCGCAATCGCCAGGCGCAATCCGCGCAGGCGCGGTCGCAGCTTGAATACCGCCAGGCGCAGATGCGGCTGCAACAGCTTTATGTGCAGACCCGGATGAACGTGGTCAACGCGCAGTTTGCGCTCACCAACGACCGCGCCGCGGTTCAATCGGCGATTGCTACCCGCGACTATGACCAGCAGAGTCTGGATGCGGAGTTGAAGAAGCTTCACCTTGGCGCCTCGACGACTGCGCTTGTGCTGCAACAGCAGCGCGCACTCGCCACGGCAGTAGCCAGTGTAATCTCGACGACGGCAAAGTATGCCATCGACCGTGCCGCGCTTTCGCAGATTCTGGCCAGCACGCTCGACCGCTATAACATCTCCATTCAGGATGCGGCTAGCGGCATCGTGAAGAGCGCCCCGACGATTCCCGGGCTTGAACCGGCGAGGCAAGGACCAGAAGTCACCGTTCCCGGGCAACAGCAGCAGTTGCAGGAGGAGCAGAAACCGCCGCAGCCGGCACCGCCCACGCCTCCAAAGTAGCGGGCCTTTTAAGCATGCATGAAGCCTCGGTCGCGAGCCGGGGCTTTTCTTTCGAGAATTAACGCGGGGTATATGTGATCTGACACCCACTCCCTGTTAAAATCTATTGAATCCACGAGCATTTTCCGGAATTTTCTGAAATGGTGTATCCCGAAGCCTCGGCCCTTAGTCGACGCAGCCAGAAGAGGGCGGCGACCCGGGAGAAAGCCCAGGAAGGCACGGTTTTCTGGAAGTGCCCAAGACGGAGAAGCAATGCAGGCAATCCTTGCGCTCGAAGACGGGCGCATCTTTCGCGGTGACGGCTACGGCGCCAAGGGCGAGTGCTACGGCGAAGTGGTTTTTAATACTTCTCTGACCGGCTATCAGGAGATTTTCACCGACCCTTCGTATGCGGGGCAGATCGTTGTTCTGACGAATCCGCAGATCGGCAACTACGGCACGAATAGCAACGATAATGAAGCCAACAAACCCTACATCGAGGGGCTCGTGGTGCGCGAATTTTCGCCCATCTCCTCGAACTGGCGCTCGGAGCAGGTAGCCGACGAGTATCTAGAGCGCTTCCAGGTTCCGGTAATTTCAGAAATTGACACGCGTGCCCTGGTGCGCCACCTGCGGACGCATGGCGTGATGCGCGGAGTGATTTCTTCGATTGAGACAAACACTGATCTCTTGGTAGAGAAGGCGCGCTCGATTCGAAAAATGGATGGGACGGACCTGGCGAAGGTAGTCTCGACCAAGGCACGCTACGAGTGGGAGCACGATACCTCCGACCCGCTGCAGCTGGATGCGGACCTTGTACGAGACGAGCGCCCGCGTCTGCATGTGGTTGCCTACGACTACGGCATCAAGAAGAATATCTTGCGCATGCTGTCGAAGGAAGGCTGCCGCGTAACCGTTGTTCCGGCTGAGACCTCGGCAGAAGATGTGCTGGCACTTAATCCCGACGGAGTCTTCCTCTCAAACGGCCCCGGTGATCCGGAACCGGTGACCTATGCTCAGGAGAATATCCGCAAGCTGGCGGGGCGCACGCCGGTCTTCGGAATCTGCCTCGGCCACCAGCTCATAGGCCTCGCACTCGGCGGCAAAACCTACAAGCTAAAGTTTGGACATCACGGTGGCAACCATCCCGTGCAGCAGATGGATTCGGGCAAGGTGGAGATCACCTGCCACAACCATAACTTCGCCGTCGATCCCGATTCGCTCAAGACGAGCGACGTGGATCTGACGCACATCGACCTGAACGACAACACGCTCGAAGGTCTGCGCCACCGGACGATGCCGCTCTTCAGCGTGCAATACCACCCAGAAGCCAGCCCTGGTCCGCAGGACTCGAATTATCTCTTCCGCGACTTCCGGAAGATGATGGAGGAGTGGAAAGGGTGAAGAAACTGCTACGCATCGCGATGTTGGGGTTGAGTAGCTTACCTTTTGCTCAAACTGTCTGCCTTGGCACACCGCAACAGTGCATCGAGGCGCAAAAGCGCTTGTGTGATGCAGAACCAGCTCCTACAAATTTCGAATTGACCAAAAATGAGCTGGTTCTGGGTATGGTTTTGGATCAAACAGGTGTGAAGTTTGACGACGCGTTCGCGGTGCGGCTGCGCACGCCAAAGACGGCTGGTGCTTCAGTCGGCTGACCTGAAAGATGGTGTATTTGGTTTGGGGCAGGTGAAGGCAGGTTCCTACCGTTTGATTGTCGTGAAGCAGGGAAAGCAAGCTGCCGAGAGGCTACCTTTGTTGATCAGCTTGGCTTGCTGGTCTGCGCCGAGACAGCGACCAGTTGCACACTCACAGTTGTCCGAATGTCGCATGGTACTGATAACCCGATCGATGCTTGTCCGCCAAAGTAACAAACAGGATTGGCACTAAGAATTAGGAACAAAGAGAAAATGCCACGTCGCAATGACATCACTAAGATTCTCGTGATCGGCTCCGGGCCTATCGTTATCGGCCAGTCGGCGGAGTTCGACTACTCCGGCACGCAGGCCTGCAAGGCGCTCAAGGCCGAGGGCTACGAAGTGGTGCTGGTGAACTCGAACCCGGCCACCATCATGACCGATCCCGAGCTCGCTGACCGCACCTACATTGAGCCGCTTACGGCGCAGTATGTCGAAGAGATCATTCGAATCGAATCAGAGATGCTCAAGAGCGAGGGACGCGGCGGCAAGTTCGCGTTGCTGCCCACGGTGGGCGGGCAGACGGCACTCAATCTAGCTGTCGATCTCGCGGACGCCGGCACTCTCGACGAGTATGGCGTGGAGCTGATTGGCGCGAAGCTCGAAGCGATTAAGAAGGCCGAAGATCGTCTGCTCTTCAAGGATGCGATGACGCGGATCGGGCTCGACGTGCCGCGTTCGGCGCTGGTGAACAACCTGCGCGACGGCACAGACTTCGCCAACAAGATCGGTTTCCCGGTGATCATCCGGCCGTCGTTCACGCTGGGCGGATCGGGCGGCGGCATCGCATACAACCGCGAAGAGATGATGGAGATTCTCTCACGTGGACTCGACCTTTCTCCCGTTCACGAGTGCCTGATAGAAGAGTCGGTGCTGGGCTGGAAAGAATACGAGCTCGAGGTGATGCGCGACCTCGCCGACAACGTCATCATCATCTGTTCCATCGAGAACGTCGACCCAATGGGCGTCCACACCGGCGACTCGATTACCGTTGCGCCCGCGCAGACGCTCACCGATCGTGAGTACCAGGCGATGCGCACCGCTGCGATTCGCGTGATCCGTGAGATCGGCGTTGAAACCGGCGGCTCAAACGTGCAGTTCGCTGTGCATCCAACCACTGGACGCATGACCGTGATCGAGATGAACCCGCGTGTCTCACGCTCGTCGGCGCTGGCGTCGAAGGCAACTGGATTCCCCATCGCCAAGATCGCTGCGAAGCTGGCCGTGGGATACACGCTCGACGAGATTCCGAACGACATCACCAAGATGACACCGGCCTGCTTCGAGCCGAGCATCGATTATGTGGTTACAAAGATTCCCAAGTGGCAGTTCGAGAAATTTCCCGGCGCGGATGAAACGCTCAGCCCGCAGATGAAATCGGTCGGCGAAGTGATGGCGATTGGACGCACCTTTAAGGAGTCGCTGATGAAGGCGCTGCGCTCGCTCGAAACCGGGAAGAAGATCGGCACCGAAGAGATTGAGCCGCGTCGCCTGACGCAGCGCCTGGTAACTCCGCAGCCCGAGAGACTGAACTATATCCGTTTCGCCTTTCGCCAGGGGCTCTCAGTGCGCGAAGTTGCTCGCATGACTTCGATCGACCCGTGGTTCCTTTACCACATCAAGGAAGTGACGGACACGATTGCCCAGGTGGGTGAGCAAACCGCCGCAAGCATTTCAGTCGAACTGCTGCGCAAAGCCAAACGCATGGGCGTCTCTGACGAGCGCATCGCTGAGGTATGGGGCACGCCGACGAATGAAGGCGTAGCGGAGGTTCGTGCGCTGCGATATCAGCACGACATTAAGCCGGTTTTCAAGCTGGTCGATACCTGCGCAGCTGAGTTCGAGAGCATGACGCCGTATCTCTACTCGACCTACGACGAAGAAGACGAGGCCGCTCCGACAGCGAAGCGCAAGGTCATCATTCTGGGCAGCGGTCCCAATCGGATCGGGCAGGGAATTGAGTTCGATTACTGCTGCTGCCACGCCGCGTTCGCGCTCAAGGAAGACGACTACGAGACGATCATGGTCAATTGTAATCCGGAGACCGTCTCGACCGACTACGATACGAGCGACCGACTGTATTTCGAGCCGTTGACGCTGGAGGACGTGCTGGCGGTTTACGAGCATGAGGCTTCGAGTGGCGCCGAGATCGGAATGATTGTGCAGTTCGGCGGACAGACGCCACTGAACCTGGCGCTGCGGCTGAAGGCAGCCGGCGTGCCGATCCTGGGAACATCTCCTGAATCGATTGATCTTGCCGAGGATCGCAAACGATTTGGCAAATTACTTGAAGGCCTGAATATTCCGCAGCCGCAGGGCATAATGGTGGCTAGCGTCGAAGAGGCTCTGGCCGGTGCCGAACAAATCGGCTACCCGGTGCTGGTGCGACCTTCGTACGTGTTGGGCGGGCGCGCTATGGTGATCGCTTACGACAGCGAGGCGGTCTCGCACTACATGAAGGAAGCCGTAGAGTACTCCCACGACCGGCCGATCCTCATCGATCATTTTCTTGAAGATGCCATTGAAGTCGATGTGGATGCGCTTTGCGACAAGAGCGACGTACTGATCGCCGGCATCATGCAGCATATCGAAGAGGCGGGAATTCATTCGGGCGACTCATCGTGCGTGCTGCCCGCGGTCGATATTGCTCCCGCGACCCTCGACACGATTCGGGAGTACACGCGCAAGCTGGCGCTGGCATTGGATGTTGTGGGCCTGGTCAATCTGCAATTCGCCATCCAGCGCAGGCCGGGCCACGAAGACAAGGTCTTTGTGATCGAGGTAAATCCACGCGCCTCGCGGACGGTGCCATACGTCTCGAAGGCCACGGGAGTGCCGCTGGCAAAGATCGCTTCGCGTCTGATGACGGGCCGCACACTGAGCGAGCTTCTTCCGGAGCAGGTAGCCTCGGGGCGCGATCTTGAGACCGGCACGTACTATTACGTAAAGTCGCCTGTCTTTCCCTGGAATAAATTCCAGGGGGTGGATACAGTGCTTGGTCCCGAGATGAAATCGACAGGAGAGGTGATGGGCGTAGCCGATAACTTCGGCGAGGCCTTCGCCAAGGCGCAGCTTTCTGCCGGACAGAGCCTGCCGCTGAAGGGCACTGTTTTCTTCAGCGTGAACGACCGTGACAAGGTGCAGATTGTCGAACTTGCGCGGCAGTATGTCGAGCTCGGATTTCATATTGTGGCAACGGAAGGAACGGCCAATGTGCTGGAGCGCGCGGGACTGGTGATCGAGCGCGTGTACAAGGTGAAGGAAGGTCGTCCGAATGTCGTGGATCTGATCAAGGGAGAGCGAATTCAGCTCATTGTAAACACGCCGCATGGGCAGGATACCTTCTTTGACGAGAAAGCAATCCGTCGCGCCGCTGTGACGCAGCGCATTCCGACAATCACGACGATTGCCGCCGCTCGCGCCGCCGCTGATGGCATCGAAGCACTCCAGCAGCACGAAACAACCGTTTATCCACTGCAGCACCTGCATGCGGCGCGTGTAGCGGTTAAGTAACGGTCACTGCTACAGAATATAGGGGATCAGAGCGCGCACTTCCTGCCGGTACCGCACATATTGCTCTCCGAACTGTTGCACCATAAACTGTTCCTCGATCTGTACCTTCAGCCAGAATCCCCATCCCACGATCGGAACGCCGAGGAAGCATCGTGCGATGCCATAGATGAACGCCGTGCCCAGCATTGCAAGCAGCATCCCGGTATAAATAGGATGCCGCACAATCCGGTAGGGGCCGCGCTGGATGAGCTCGTGATCCTGCTTGATGGTTACCGTGCCGCTCCAGTTTCTTCCCAGAGTCAGCCGCGCCCAGACACTGAAGAGCATTCCCGCGGCCGTCATCACAGTGCCGCCGAGGACGACCGGCGCGCTTTCGGGCGTCAGCCGCTCCGTAAGCCACCCGCTCATCAACCAGGGGCTCAAATTGAAGAGCAGTGTCACGCCAATTAGCACCACGCCTGCCTGAAGGAGTCGCGAGCCGCCGCTCTGGACCTGCACTGTACGCTTGGAGGTGAAAGCCGCGGCAACCCACAGAAGAGTGAACGCCAGCCAGGAAGTGCTAACCCAATGTTCGATGAAGGGAATCATCAAGCCTCCTCCGCGTCATCTGTTCTTACGCATGAGGGGTGACTCGGGTTCACATTTTTGCAAAGGGAAAAGTCGGTCATTTTGAGGAAAGCAGGATACGCAGGTCGCGCAGGTTGTTGCCTGTGGGTCCGGTCACCACGGTGTCGCCGAGCGCGGTGAAGAGCGGGCAGGTGTCGAATTCCTTCAGAGTAACCTCGGGATCGAAATGGAATGCCTGCGCGCGCGCGATGGTGGTGGGGTCGGCGATCGCGCCGGCCGCCGGGCTATTTCCGTCGATGCCGTCCGATCCCGCGCTCAGCAACACCATCGGGGTATCCCCATGCTCCGCCAGGTCGAAAGCCGAGAACAGGGCGAGCTGCTGATTTCGTCCGCCGCATCCCGCCGGGCCATCGATCTTCACCGTCACCTCGCCGCTCGACAGCAGGCACAGCCGCGGAAACTCCCCGCGCAGTTCGTGGAACCGCTTTAGGAGATACCGCGACGCCTCACGGTAATCCCAGTCGTCGCAGGAGTTGTCGATCACAACTTTATAGCCGAGCGATTGCGCATGATCGCGCGCCGCATTGACGAAGTCGTGATTCGAGAGCAGAGTGTCGAATTGTGCATGCTCAAAGGCCTGTTCTTTTGCGGCGCGAGGCGGTGATGATTTTAACTTCAACCCCTCAAAATATTCGCGAACGCTCTGCGGGAATTTCTCAAGCAGGTGGAAGCGCTGCAGGATTTTGACGCACTCCTGCGGCGTGGAGTGGTCGGGCAACGTGGGAGAGGAAGCGACCGCGGCTAAATCCTTGAGGGGCACATCAGCCAATAACAACGAGAGCTTCTCCGCATCGGGTGCGGCCAGCGCGAGGCGTCCGCCTTTAACGGCGGAGAAATATTTGCGCACGGTATTGATCTCGGTGATAGTGGCACCTGACGCAATGAGCGTTTCGTGAAAGGCGATGGTGTCGTCGAGGGAGATTTTCGGATCGAGGGGCAGTTCGAGCATGGCAGATCCGCCTCCGCTGATGAGGAAGAAGACGAAGGTATGCTTGCGCGCACGCTTCAGCTGTTTCAGCGCCTCGCGCGCGGCATCGAGGGAATCTTCATTTGGCAGCGGATGGCCTCCGGCGAAGTAGCGAATGCGCCAGGTGCGCTTCTTCGGGATCTCGGGCGCAGAGCAGACGCCGCGAAAATGCATTTTTGGCGGAAGGCGTTCCAGAAGCGCGTTCAGCATGGTCAACCCGGCCTTACCGAAGGAGATCACCAAAATTCGCCTGTAGGGGTCGAGAGGAACGGTGATGGGCTTGAGCAGGGGCGACGACTGCCGGATGAGCATCTTGCCGTCGAAGCGCAGATGACGATCGAAGGCCTGCGGAATATCGCACGCGTTGAGAGCATGATCGAAGATCGCGGCGGCATCGGCGTGGAGTGCCACGAGCGTGGTCATTGGACTACCGAAAGAAGAAAGTGTGCCTCGCACCAGTTGCGGATGGCGCGCTGTACCTGATCCAGTTTACCCACGAAGAAATGGTCGGCTCCTTCGACCCAGACCATCTCTTTGGGCGAAGCTGCCATTGCCATTGCCGCCTCTATCTGCGACCGCGGGCCGTACCGGTCGCGTGTCCCGCTGATGAAGAGCTTTGACATGCCGCAGGCAGAAAGAAAATCGTAACAGTAGTCGCGTCCCTCGGCATGCACCGGAAGCCCCAGTGCGACAAGACCTTTCACTCGTGGATCGCCGCAGCAGACACTCAGCCCCACGTAAGACCCGAATGAAAATCCTGCGAACAGGATAGGCAAGTGGAATTCGTTGTCCAGCCAGTTGAGCGCGGTGCGAACGTCATCCTGCTCGCCGCGTCCATGGTCGTGTTCCCCCTCGCTCAGTCCTGTTCCGCGAAAATTGAAACGCAGCACAGGCACGCCGAAGCTCCGGAAAGCCTTCATGCCGTGGTACACAACTTTGTTGTGCATGGTCCCGCCGCCCAACGGATGAGGATGGCACACCAGCACGGCGTACTTGGCATCGGGCGCGCCGGTGTTCAGTAAGGCTTCGAGACGGCCGGCAGGTCCGCGCAGGTTGTCGATCGTCCGGAGTGAAAACACAGGAGGTTGGGTAGAGTTCATCTCTCTTTATTGTAAGGAAATGTCGGCCGATGCAGGTCATTCGACGATTCGCCAGATAGCGGTTGCCGTTCAAGAAATCACCAATCGATTCCGCACCACGTCCCAATTATCGAGTCGCTAGCTACTTTTAGAGCCAAATAGATCTCGAGAGAGGTATTGAAATCTCAAAGCAGACAAAATTCTCGCTAGGTATTTTCTGTTATCCGGTTGATTCAGCAAGGGACAAGGGGTAGTGCAGTGGCGTGCCGCGCCCAGCGTTTTCGAAAAAAACCTCTACGAATTCCAGTCGCAGTTTGCCACAGAAGAAGCCCGCAAAGAGTATCTAGCGCCTTGCCGGTGGCCGGACGGCTTCGTGTGCCCACGATGCTGGAGCCGGAATGCTGATGAACTGGCGAAACTGAGGCGCTGGCAGTGTGCCAATTGTCGGCATCAGGTTTCGCTGACGGCAGGACAATCTTTCAAAACACGAAAACTCCGCTGGCGGCTTGGTTCTGGGCTCCCTACCTGATGACTACCGGCAAGCGCGGTGTTTCGGCACTCCTGCTGCCACACCAACTTGGCTTGCTCGGTATGAGATTGCGTGGATGATGCTCCACAAATTCCGACGAGCCATGGTCAACGTGGCTCTGGGGCGCCTTAGGGCCATACCAAACCTTCATAAAAAACTTCTCTCTGGCGGTCAGAATAGCTTTTACGTTTCGGATTATCGGTCAAGTTGTACTTCCGCTGCTGACTCGCCTTACGACTCAGCATCCTCGTTAGCTGAGGTTTTTCCCAACACCGAATTTTGAAAGAAGGACGGTTATTTCTTCTATAGCTGTCTAAATATTCCTTTGCTGGATTGCTTAAAAATTTGACACGATAATCAGAGCAACGTCAGGTCGCTCGCCTTCCGCCCAAGCAAGCGGATTTGTAAATTCTCTGGGCGGACGCCCTTTCTGAAGTGTTTGCAATCGTCAAAACAATGCTCAAAATGCTGACTCCCGTCGGGCGCGACCCGAAGATGATCGCAGACGGTATCTCTGCCTTTGTCAGCTCGACTCGACGCGAGTCGCGTTCTTTTGCGCCAATCAATATTGACCTAGGCCTGCTGCATGCAGCAGTTCTTAACTGAAGTCTTCGAACTGAGTGCTTGAAAGTCGGCCAAAACGGATACTCATGGCAATTCCTTCCGCGCTGGCCATGTTACATTACATCCACCACCGCACATTCGCTCATCTCGATGGGCGCTCGGCTCAGGTATTCTGAACTCGATGAGCCACCCCTCGATCCAAGCCGGAGTAGCGCTCGATGCGATTGCCCTGACGCGACGTCTCATTGACATTGAGTCCATCACCTACAACGAGTGCGTGGTTGGCGAGTTCCTGGTTGAATTTCTCACGGCACGCGGTTTCCATGTGGAAACGACGGCGGTGGAGCAGGATCGCGAGAGCCGTTGCCAGGGTAAGCGGTTAAATGTTTACGCAGGCACCGCTGGCCAGACGCCGGATGTCGTTTTCTCCACGCATATGGATACGGTTCCCCCATTTATCCCGTCGAGTGAGGACGACGAGTTCATCCATGGCCGAGGCGCGTGCGATGCCAAAGGCATTATCGCCGCGCAGATCGCGGCGGCAGAACGGTTGCGAGAAGAAAGCGTGAACGTGGGCCTGTTGTTCGTTGTCGGTGAGGAGCGGGATTCTGCCGGTGCGAAGGTGGCTAACCAAAACCCGCGCGGCAGCCGTTTCCTGATTAATGGCGAGCCGACGGACAACCGCATAGCGCTGGCTTCTAAGGGCGCTTTGCGCGCCGAGATTCGGGCGACGGGCAGGATGGCTCACTCGGCTTATCCCGAACTGGGCGAGAGCGCCACACACAAGCTGATCGAGGCGCTCAGTCGTGTGCTGGCCCTGCCCCTGCCGTCCACGCCTGGGATTGGTCCGAGCACGCTGAACGTGGGCACAATTGCAGGCGGACGCGCCACCAACGTTATTGCCGATCATGCTGAGGCTCACCTGCTTATCCGACTCGTGGGGCCCTCCGAGCCGACGCGCAAGGCAATCGAAGAAGTTATTATGGGGCTCGCCACTGTCGATTTCACGCTGGAGATTCCCTTCATGCGCTTCCGCGACCTAGAGGGCCTTCCCTCCATGGTGGCGGCTTTTACCACGGATGCGCCTTGGCTAACCGAGTGGGGCGAGCCGCTGCTGCTCGGTCCCGGCTCCATCCACGTCGCGCATACGCCGCATGAAAAGCTGGCGAAGCGCGAACTGGTGGAGGCTATCGACCTGTATGCCGACATCGCCAGGCGCCTGGTGAGCGGAGAGGCATGAACTTCCGGGCTTGCCTCTTCAAGGCGTTGCGGGCCTCGCTTTTTGGCTGGATCGCCGGCATGCTCGCGGCAACTCCCTTCCAGATAGTAGAAGCAATTCGCACCCCTGCCCCGAACGACCGCCTTCTGATCTTGGATCTCAGCTTCGCGCTCGCCCTGTGGATTGCACTTACATTCGCATTAGCGCTCTACTTCTGCGGTTTCTTTCTGTTGCCTATGGTATGGATGGTTCCAGTGGTACGGATTCTGCGACACCGAGGACTCTGGATTGCAGCCAGCACCGTCTTTGGGATTGCTCTCATGGCCATGCGCGCGCACGTGTGGACAGCGCTGTATCACGACGGAGTGAGCCTCATTAATTTCTGGATGTGGGCCATTTTTTCCGCGACGTTCTTCCTGGTGACTTCCGCCTTTTACTCAAAGTATTTGCGGGACGAGCCGGCTCCTGCTTAGGGGAGTCGGGGTTGTGGGTTAGTTTGAAATTCGTCTTCGCATCGGACGGAAGATAAGCCACGTCAGCGCTTCGCTCGCAAGTAAGACGACCAATGCAACGGCTGCTGATCGCCCATCCAACAAGGTACGAGCCATCTGGTGATCGAATTTCCCAGAGAGGTATCTTGGATTGCAACCCAGCGTAAAAAATGCTCCAGCGTAAAAGCACACCCGATATAACCTGCCCGCTCAGAACCCATCTTTGCATATTTGCGATGCTCTTGCGCCTCCAGCAGATCTACAAAGTGACCCTCTACCGAGCTGCGCAGGCTTTTGCCAGTCGAAGGCATTACACTTTGACTTGAATGTCTGATCACAGGAACTCCCTCGACCGCGCGGCCTCTTCGTACTTGCGCTCCGCTTTGCACCAGCCAATCCACTGGCACGAATGGGGCGCGGAAGCCTTCGACCTCGCAGCAAAAGAAGATAAACCTATCCTGCTCGATATCGGCGCGGTGTGGTGCCACTGGTGCCACGTAATGGATCGCGAGAGCTATGAGGATGCGGCGCTGGCAAAGGTCATCAACGAGCACTTTATCGCCGTGAAAGTGGACCGTGACGAGCGCCCCGATGTGGACAGCCGCTATCAGGCCGCCGTCTCCGCCATGAGCGGACAGGGTGGCTGGCCGCTGACCGCCGTGCTTACTCCGGACGGCAAACCGTTTTTCGGAGGAACATATTTCCCGCGCGACGATCGTTATGGACGCCCCGGCTTTGAGCGCGTGCTGCTCACGATGGCCGATGTATGGAAGACGCGCCGTTCGGAGGTGCTGGAATCGGCTTCGAGCGTCTTTGACGCGATCGAGCACGGCGAGACATTTGCAGGACGCGCTGGCTCACTCTCGCTTGACATCGTCGACAAGATCGTAAAGAGCGCGGTCAAGCAGTTCGACCCGCGCTACGGCGGTTTTGGGACGCAGCCAAAATTTCCGCATCCCGCGGCGATCGATCTGTTGATCGACGCGGCTGGCCGCACCGGCAATGAAGCCGCGCGCGACGCTGCCATGGTCACGCTGGAGAAGATGGCTCGTGGAGGTGTGTACGACCAGCTTGCAGGAGGCTTCCATCGCTACTCGGTCGACGAGCGCTGGGTTGTACCACACTTCGAGAAAATGCTATATGACAACGCCGGCCTGCTCGGCAATTACGTGCACGCGTTCCAGTCGTTTGTGGACTCTGACGCAGCCCGCGTGGCACGCGACATTGTTCGCTGGCTCGACGACTGCATGACCGACCGGGAGCGCGGCGGCTTTTACGCCTCACAGGATGCGGACCTGTCGCTCGACGACGATGGCGATTACTTTACGTGGACTCGCGATGAGGCAGCGGCTGTGCTCACACCGGCTGAGATGGCCGTGGCCGGGCCGTATTACGATATCGGCGAACTGGGCGACATGCATCACAATCCGGCGAAGAACGTTCTGCATCGCAAGCTCGCCATCGAAGAAGCCGCGAGACGCGCGGGGTTGGCGGCGGAAGAGGCGGAGAGGGAACTATTCTCGGCGAAGAAGAAGCTACTGGCGGCGCGCCTGCTGCGGCCCACCCCGTACATTGATAAGACTATATATACGTCGTGGAATGCGCTCGCGATTTCGGCGTATCTCAGCGCTGCGCACGTTCTGGACCTGGAAGAGCCGCACAAGTTTGCGCTAAAGACGCTGGACCGCATTCTGAGCGAGGGCTGGGAGCCGAAACGCGGTCTGGCGCACGTGATTGCATATTCAGAGACGACAGGCGGCGCGCGGCCCATGAGGCGTTACGTTGCGGGAGTGCTCGACGACTACGCTTTCCTGCTTCATGCGTTGGTGGATGCATGGAATGCAACGGGCAGCCACAAGTACTACGACGCCGGAATCGAGATCGGCGAAAGCATGATTGCACGCTTCTATGACTCGACCGGCGGCGCATTCTTCGATACAGAAATTTCGAGCGACCCGGTGCTGGGTGCTCTGTCTGCGCGACGCAAACCGCTTCAGGACACACCGACACCGGCGGGCAATCCCGCCGCGGCAGCTGCTCTGCTACGCCTCGAAGCCCTGAGCGGGCGTAGCGATTTTCGCGACAAAGCGGAAGATACGCTGGAGAATTTTGTGGGGATTGTTGAGCATTTCGGCCTGTATGCCGGAACTTATGGCCTCGCCCTAGAGCTGCTTCTGCTACCACCCATTCGGGTGGTAGTAATCGGAGAAGGAAAGGAAGCGCGGCGGCTGGCTGCGATGGCCACGGCGCTCTACGCGGTCAATAAGCAGGTGGTCGTGCTCCACCCCAACCAGGTGACGGCTGAGAATCTGCCTGCAGTGTTGGCGGAAACGCTGCCGCACTTGCCGAATCTTTCCTCGGGAGCGGCTTTTGCGGTTGTTTGCAAGGGCGCGTCCTGCCTGCCGCCGACGAGCGACCCGGATACGCTGTTGGAGACGCTGAAGGAATCCTTATGATGTCAGAGCTTGGGCTTCAAACCGGCGGGTTCGCCCGATGCGCAGCCAAAAAAGAAGCCCTGGTTTCCAAGTCAGGGCTTTCATGGTTGCGGAGCTTGCGATTGTTCTACTTGTAATAGCTGTGGCGTGACGAATTTCTGATGAGATTCGACAGCTCATCGCCCGCAAGATTGAATCCGGCTCAGCCCCATTAGAAGCGGGCATTGGCGCCGGATAAGGGCCCTCCGGTGTGGCTCCAGCCTCTCCTGCATTTCTTCAGGCGTACCGCACCGGGTCTACAGCACAAATCCGCTTCCGTCGCAGCGAATCTCATCTGTGAATTTTTGATTTCTTATCGTAATAGACTGACGGGAGCCAAAAAGGGCACAATCTGCTTTTTGTATTACTTTTGTAATGGACTGAGGGTGCTGTGCGTCGGACATGATCCGTAGACGCTCTGCCGCCAACAATGAAAAGCCCCGCATGGCTGCGGGGCTTTTCTTTGTTGCGGTTAGGGCTTTCGCTGGACGCGAAGTCTTAGTACATGCCGTCCATGCCGCCGCCGTGACCGCCCGGAGCAGACGGAGTCTTCGGCTCGGGAATGTCAGCAACCATGGCTTCGGTCGTCAGCATCAGGCCAGCGATGGACGCAGCATTCTGCAGCGCCGTGCGCGTAACCTTGGTGGGGTCGATGACGCCGGCCTTCACCAGATCTTCGAAGACGCCTGTTGCAGCGTTGTAGCCGTAGTTGGGATCCTTGCTCTCGTGGATCTTGCCCACCACCACAGCGCCCTCTTCGCCGGCGTTAGCGACGATCTGGCGCAGCGGCTCTTCGATGGCGCGACGAATAATCTGCGCACCGATCTTTTCATCGCCCTCGAGCTTTTTGATTAGCTCATCCACATGCTTGGCGCTGCGCACGAATGCCACACCGCCGCCTGGAACGATGCCTTCCTCGACAGCGGCGCGGGTTGCATGCATGGCGTCCTCGACGCGAGCCTTCTTCTCCTTCATCTCGGTCTCGGTTGCTGCACCCACCTTGATGACGGCCACGCCGCCAACCAGTTTCGCAAGCCGCTCCTGCAGCTTCTCGCGATCGTAGTCGGAGGTGGTCTTCTCAATCTGGTTGCGGATTTCCTTCACGCGGCCCTCGATGGCCTTGTGCTCGCCGCGGCCTTCGACGATGGTCGTGTTGTCCTTGTCGATGGTTATGCGCTTGGCACGGCCGAGGTCCTCGACCTTCACATTCTCGAGCTTGATGCCCAGATCTTCCGTGATGGCCTTGCCGCCGGTCAGCTTGGCAATGTCTTCCAGCATCGCCTTGCGACGGTCGCCGAAGCCGGGAGCCTTAACAGCAGCCACGTTGAGTGTGCCGCGCAGCTTGTTGACCACGAGCGTTGCCAGTGCCTCGCCGTCGACATCCTCGGCGATGATCACCAGCGGCTTGCCGCTGCGTGCGACCTGCTCGAGCAGGGGAAGCAGATCCTTCATCGAGCTGATCTTCTTTTCGTGGATCAGGATGTAGGGCTCTTCGAGCGAGACTTCCATGCGATCCGGATCGGTGACGAAGTAGGGGCTCAGGTAGCCGCGGTCGAACTGCATGCCCTCGACAACCTCAAGCAGCGTCTCGAGCGTCTTCGATTCTTCAACCGTGATCACGCCATCCTTGCCGACCTTCTTCATCGCCTCGGCAATGATGTTGCCGATGGTCGAGTCGGAGTTGGCGGAGATGGTGCCGACCTGTGCGATCATGTCGCCGGTAACGGGCTTCGAGAAGCTCGAAAGCGCGCCGCCGATTACAACCCCGTTCTCATCGCGCTTACCAACAATAGCCTCAACGGCCTTATCGATGCCGCGCTTCAGCGCCATCGGGTTTGCGCCCGCGGCAACCGTCTTCACGCCCTCGCGATAGATGGCTTGCGCGAGAACAGTCGCGGTGGTGGTACCGTCACCGGCAACGTCGGAGGTCTTCGAGGCCACTTCGCGTACCATTTGCGCGCCCATGTTCTCGAGGGAGTCCTTGAGCTCGATTTCCTTGGCCACAGTCACGCCATCTTTGGTGATCGTGGGCGATCCAAACTTCTTCTCGATGACCACATTGCGGCCCTTGGGGCCGAGCGTCACCTTTACCGCTTCGGCGAGAGTATTCACGCCGCGCAGAATTGCCTGGCGGGAATCTTCTCCATGCAGAATTTGCTTTGCCATTTCTGATTTCTCCTTACAACGGGGGAGCAGCTGCTCCCGGGTTTGCGTTTCAAGGTTTTGCGCCGAAGGCGCGATTCGCTGGACGCGTAGTCCTATTTGCTCTTGAGGATGCCGAGAACTTCTTCCTCGCGCATGATCAGGAACTCTTCGCCGTCGATCTTGATCTCGGTGCCGGAGTACTTGCCGAACAGAACACGGTCGCCAGCCTTCACGTCGAGAGGAAAGGTCTTGCCTTCGTCGTTCGACTTGCCTTTGCCCACGGAGATCACTTCACCCTCCTGGGGCTTTTCCTTGGCGCTGTCGGGAATGATGATGCCGCCACGGATCGTCTCACCCTCTTCAATTCGCCGGAGCAGGATGCGATCATGCAGCGGAGTAAAGGTGGTCGCTACGGATGCAGTTGCAGGTGCCATTGCGTTGTTTCTCCTTCGCGCGGGATTGCCCGCGAGTTTTAGTACAGAATTCAGTGGACTGTAGTAGTCCGGTAGGCGCGCCGTAATCCGGGCCAGGCGGTCCGTTAGCACTTACCTCTTCCGATTGCTAAGGTAGTTCCTTCCGAAGTGGGTTGTCAAGGGCGCAAGGCGCTACAAAAGATGAAAAGTGAGTGAACTCGGCTCATATTTATATGGAATCCGGGCACTCAGCCGCCGAATAGCGGTAAATCAGCCCCTCTACGCCCCGCGACCGCGAAATACGTAGCCGTCCACCGCAATGAACCCGGGTCCAGTCCCTATTAACACCACCGCCAATGCGAATAGGGCCAGAGGGAATTCGAAGCCCTGAGGACCGGTAAGTCCATGATGCAGGTGGACCTTGACGATCGCTACAGCCATGTCGATGGCCACGGCCAGGGCAGCAAGGTGCATCAGCAGGCCAAGAATCAGCAGGGCGCCGCCGAACAGCTCGGTGAAGGCTGCCACGTAGCCCAACCAGTAGGGAAGTCCGAGATGCCCGACAAACTGCACGAATTGGTACAGCGAGCCGCGTGGAAAGACCTTTTGTGCGCCGTGCACCACCATAATCGTTCCCAGCACCAGGCGCGCAATCAGCGCCGACAATGGCCTTATCCGTTCGAACGAGCTGAACATGTCGAGTCTCCCCCGCAATCTTCCACTGAAAGGGTTTGCTATGGCAAGATTTCGTCGAAAAAACGCCGCAGGGTCGCTTCGTATGCGCCCGGCTTCAATTCAAAATACTCTTTTGGAAACGCCGTCCGCTGGTAGAGCTGCTCGGTCCTCGATTTTCTGCCGCTACGGTCGAGAAAGAGCTTGGGCACAGCAAGGGTTTTCAGCGCCTCCGCTGGATCGAAGCGCTCGGTTATCAGCCACCGGGGAAAAAGTCGGGCTCTCGCATCGACGCCGATAACCTGTCGCGCTGGTTCGGTTGGTCCGTCGAGAATCACTCCCGCGGGAGCGTGCCATGCAGCCAGCTCCGCCCCCAGACTCGCGCCGACGCCGGCACCATAAATCACGATGGATTTTGCGTCGATATGCCGCGTGTCGGTGAGGTAGGTCCAGGCGGCATCGGCGTCCTCGGTCATGCGCTTCTCGCGCGGAGTGGGCCCGGCGCTGTGCCCAAATCCCCGATAGTCGAAGGCGAAGACGTTGATACCGAGCGAGTGCAGGGTGACAAGGTCGTCTACAGTGTCGGACAGAGACCCGGCGCCATCGTGCAGATAGAACAGCGTGCTGCCGCTCCAGCGCGCGTCTTTCTCCGCCGGAATCCACCATCCGTCGAGCTGCGCTGACCCCGTCTCGGTATAGTCGAAGTGGATCTCATCGAACTTCAGCCCCTGGGAGGCGGGGGTTGCGGCGATGGTTCCCGCCGGATGCAGCACCAGCTGCCACTGTCCCTGATAAAAGAGCAGAGCGAGCGTTGCATACGCGCTGACGGCCGCAAGCGACAGGGCGATGAGAAGCGCCCAGGCAAGCCAGCGTCCGCTGATGGTGACCGGAGGAGCCGCATTGCCGCCAGAAGCTTGAGCGGGAAAAGACCGGAGTGATGGTCGTCCGGCCTTCGATTGCGGCTTCTTAGCCAAAGGCCAACTCGTCGGCAGATTCGAGCGGAGTTCCGCACACCCGGCAGATCACTGCCGAGCAGTCTCCGCAGACCAGGGGATCGTCGACCACGCGCGCGCAGGTGGGACACCACAGGCCCGCGGCATCGTGCGCTTTCGGAGTTTCTGAAGTCTTGTCGGGCATTCTAGTCAAAGCGTAGCAGGGAAGCGGGAATGGGTGAATCGAGGTTACCTAAGGCCGTGATAACTACTCCAGCTTCGCCAGCACGTCGTTGCCCTCGATCTTGTGTTCATACACCGGCACCCGGGCCTGGGGATTGTGCTCGGCGACGCCTGTCTTCACATCGAAGGCCCACGCATGCCAGGGGCAGATAAGTTTGCCGTTCTCGATAATGCCCTGGCCCAGCGGACCACCGTTATGCGGGCACAGGTTATTCATCACGCTGATCTCGCCGCCAACTCTCGCAATGCAAAGCTGGTATTCGCCGCAGTCGACCTCGCGTGCCTCGCCTTCGGGAGGCAGGCGGGATGCGCTCAGAATGCGCACAAATTCAGGCAACGGAAATCCTTTCGCGACCTGCTAATAGTTAACAATCTTCGCAAACGATGTGGCATCGAGGCTGGCTCCGCCGACCAGCGCGCCATCGATCTCCGGCTGATTGAGCAGCGCCGAGGCATTGTCCGGCTTCACACTGCCGCCGTAGAGGATGCGGATGCTATCGGCAGCCTTCCGGCCCAGCAGCCGGGCGACTTCGCTGCGGATATAGAAGTGCGCCAGCCCTGCCATCTCCGGTGTTGCGGTGCGGCCGGTTCCGATGGCCCAGACGGGCTCATAGGCAATGATGAAGCTCTCGGCCGTCTCCGGCTCCACTCCCTTCAGAGCCTTTTCGCACTGGCGCAGAAGCACCTCTTCGGTCTTGCCGGCTTCGCGGTCTTCGAGGGATTCGCCAATGCAGAGGATGGGCGTGAGACTGTGCCTGACCGCGGAATGAATCTTCTGGTTGATCATCTCGTCGGTTTCGTCGAAGTACTGGCGGCGCTCGGAGTGGCCGATAATAACGTGGGTCACGTCGACTGCCTTAAGCATCAGCGGCGAAATCTCTCCTGTGAATGCGCCCTCATCGGCGTAGTGCATATTCTGCGCGCCAATGGCGATGCCCGAGCCCTTCGCTGAAGCGACGACAGTAGCAAGGCAGATCGCCGAAGGGCAGACGACGATTTCGTCGCGCTCCTGGTGGGCGATCAGGGGAAGGAAGGCTTTGACGAACCCCTCGGCCTGCGCGGGAGTCTTGTACATCTTCCAGTTGGCTGCAATTACGGGCTTGCGTGACATTATCTATCTTTCATTCCTCTGATATTGGTCCGGCCAAAAATGCTTGCTTATAGAATTATGAGCGCAAGGTTGCGCTTTGCGTATATGACGATAAAAACTGCTCGACATTTTAAGGTAGCAGTTTTACTGGCTGAGTTGAGTCTCGCACCATACCGTATTCCGCAAGCTGAGAATGCAAAGAACTCGGATGATGCTATGCACTTTGTTGAGGGTTCGTACGCATAGTATGGCAGATCGACCGACCCGCCAAATTTATTTGAAAGAAATGCAGGCCACGCCTTCACGCCCTCGCTGATTGCGCTCGCAAGAGCCGACGCTAAAGCCGCAAAGCCAGATGTAGGCGTGCTCGACTAGGACTCGGTGTGCAAATGTCAAGATCCGGATGTTAAATTTTCCGATCTGAAAATCACTATTGAATCTGCGAACGCAAACCGCGCAACGGCAATCGTAGAGTTCACCATTGACAACACACCAAATAATCTCGTGCTCACGCTGGTACGGAAAAAGAATGATTGGCGCATCTCAACATCGAAGTTATGTCATGGCTGGTCCTCACACCGACCTGCGGACGATGTTAAGAGAGAAATTCGGGTGCTTTCGAGCAAGCAAAGTTCCCAATGAATCTGCGGGAATTATCCCTCAACTCTATTTATTCGTCAGCGCCTCAACGCCCGGAAGCTTTTTGCCCTCCAGAAATTCCAACGAGGCCCCACCGCCGGTCGAAATGTGCGTGATCTTCTCCGCCACTCCGGCCTTCTTCACCGCAGAAACCGAATCACCGCCGCCAACGATGGAGACCGCATCCTGATTCGCCGCAACCGCCTTGGCGAGCTTGGTCGTGCCCACAGCAAAAGCCGGCATCTCGAAGACACCCATCGGCCCGTTCCATACGATGGTCGAGGCGTCGGCGATCTCCTTCGAGAATAAGGCGACAGTCTTGGGTCCGATGTCGAGCCCCATCCACTCAGCTGGAAACGGCCCGTCGCCTTCGAAGACCTGTGTCTTGGCGTCTGCCGCGAACTTGTCGGCCAGGACATGATCGACTGGTAACAGGAAAAGCACCCCTTTTACTTCGGCCTTGGCCAGGGCCTCTTTCGCGACGTCGATTTTGTCCATCTCAAGCAGCGACTTACCCACGTCTTGTCCTTTGGCTTTGAGGAAGGTGTACGCCATTCCTCCGCCAATCAAAATTGCATCAACCTTCGAGAGAAGGTGATCGATGACCTCGATCTTGTCCGACACCTTAGCGCCGCCCAGGATAGCCACGAAGGGCTTCGCCGGCTCATCGAGACCCTTGCCGAGATACTTCAGCTCTTTTTCCATAAGCAGCCCGGCAGCGGACTTCTTCACAAAGTGCGTGATGCCCTCTGTCGATGCGTGGGCGCGATGCGCGCTGCCAAAGGCGTCGTTGATGTAGATCTCGCACAGCGAGGCAAGCTGCTCAGCAAACTTCGGGTCGTTCGCTTCTTCTCCGGCATGAAATCTAAGATTTTCAAGCAGCAGGACCTGGCCCGACTCAAGCTGGCGTGAAAGCTCGGTGGCCAGCTCGCCTACGCAATTCGGCGAAAACGCCACATTCACCTGCTCGCCCAGATGATGGTCCAACAGCATTCGCAGCCTGTCCACCAGGGGACGCAGGCTGTATTTTGGAGTGGGTTTGCCCTTGGGCCTTCCCAGATGCGACGCCAGGATCAGCTTGGCCTTATGGCGCAGCGCATATTCGAGCGTGGGCAGAGTTTCGCGGATGCGCGTGTCATCCATGATCTCGGTTCCATCGTCGCTCAGCGGCACGTTGAAGTCCACGCGCATGAATACGTGTTTATGCGCAAGGTCGAGATCGCGAATCGATAATTTCGTCATGATTTCCGCTTACTTTCCTGATGCTCAGTTTTTATCACTGATGGCCGCATCGGCCTCGATTTCCACGCGCCACGCCGGATTGAGGAGCTTGGCGACGACGACCATGGTTGCCGCGGGCCGGATTGCCCCGAAGAATTCACCATGCGCCCGCCCGACAGCTTCCCAATCTTCCACATGCGTCAGGTACATGCGCGTCCGGACTACATCTTCCATCCGGGCTCCTGCCTTTTCGAGCGCCGTGCGGATAATCTCCAGTGTATGCCGGGTTTGTGTTGCCGCGTCAGCTTCGTCTGCGCCTACGGGGCCCGTTCCTGAGACATGAACGTTGTTGCCCACACGTACGGCGCGTGAGAAGCCGATGATGGGCTCGAAGGGCGACGATCCAGAAATATTTTGACGCATTGCCGGGGGGGTGCTCCGCGTATGGTTATGGCGAATCAGGATACGGGTTCGCGGATTCGGTTGTTCTGTACTCGAACCGAATCCGCGTTAAATCGTAATTGTTACAGACCCTTTTCAGCGAGGAAGAGCACCAGATCGCGTACGCGATTGGAGTAGCCCCACTCGTTGTCATACCAGCTGATGACCTTCACTGAGCTGCCTACAACCTTGGTGAGCGGCGAGTCGACGATCGACGAGCGCGCGTCGCCCTTGAAGTCACTCGACACCAGCTCGGCCGTCTCATAGCCCAGAATGCCCTTCAATGCGCCGTCAGCAGCCTTTTTGAGCGCGGCATTCACAGTCTCACCTGTAACCGGCTTCTCAGCGACAAATGTCAGATCGACCACGGAAACATTGGGAGTAGGGACCCGAATGGCAAAGCCGTCTAGCTTGCCTGCCATTTCCGGAATCACCAGTTTGAGGGCCTTTGCGGCGCCTGTCGAGCTGGGAATCATGTTGATTGCGGCGGCACGGGCGCGGCGCAGATCCTTGTGCGGAAAGTCGAGAATCACCTGGTCGTTGGTGTAGCTGTGGATGGTGGTCATGATGCCCGAAACGATGCCGAACGCCTCGTGCAGCACCTTCACAACAGGCGCAAGGCAGTTCGTCGTGCAGGAGGCATTCGAGAGGATGTTGTGCTTCGCCGGATCATACTTCGATTCGTTCACGCCGAGAACGACAGTGATGTCCTCGTTGGTAGCCGGGGCGGAAATAATCACCTTCTTCACCGAACCCTGCAGATGGGCCTTGGCCTTTGCGGCATCGGTGAAAATGCCGGTCGATTCAACCACAATCTGTGCTCCGGTTGAATTCCAGTCGAGCTTGGCGGGATCGCGCTCCGCGAAAACCTTGATTCTCTTGTCGTCCACGGTGATCGAATCGTTTGTGGAGGAAATCTCGTTCTTCAGGTTGCCAAGAATCGAGTCATACTTGAGCAGGTGGGCGAGCGTCGCAGGGCTGGTGAGATCGTTAACCGCTACGATATCAATTTCGGGATCCCCCAACGCAGCACGGAAAACATTGCGTCCGATACGGCCGAAGCCGTTGATTCCAACCTTTACAGCCATGGAAACTTTTTCTCCTTCGTGTGTTCTTGAAATCTTCTGTGGAGTCTCGCAGTTTATTTGGGGACCAGCCGCGAGCGGGCAAAGCCTCAAACCCCCATGTAGCGATGCTAGCACTGTAGTCAATACCACTGCATAAGATTTTTCTATGGCGCGAATTTAATTTTCGTCATGACCCTGCAAGACTCGCTTTTCATTAGTCAGAGTGGTTCCAAAGCCGTCGCGCACATTGCGACTCGCCGTAGTCTGTGTTACATCCTGAGTTATGCGCGAATGGATGCGCGAAAAAATGAGACGACGTCCCAAGCGTGGACCGAACGATTCGGAGTCCACAGGAAAGATTGGCCAGGAAATACCCGCGAATCAGCCGGCTCCACTGCGCCCTTCTTACGGAGCTGCAGCCGCCGAGGAATATACACCGGAGGCTGGCAGCGTAACCCAGGAGCCACCAACACGAACCGCAACAGAGGCTGCCGTTGAAACCCCTCAGCTTTCGCCGGAGACCGCCGCCGCCCTCGGCGCCCCGGAGGAGCCGGGCAAGCTGGAAGTGGAAACCCAACCAGAGTTGCCATCGACTCCGCCGCCAGAACCGCAAGCCGCCGGCCAGCCTCATGGGCCGAAAGGTTTTGTGGTGCTCACCATCGGCTTACCCGGATCGGGCAAGACTACCTGGTTCAAACGCCGTGGCGTTACGCCGCTGTCATCGGACATGCTGCGCAGCATCCTGTTCGACGACATCACTGAGCAGCGCTACCAAGGGCTGGTATTTTCAACCCTGCGCTCGCTGCTGCGCGCGCGCCTGATCGCCAAGATGCCGTGGAACTACGTGGACGCGACCAACCTGTCACCCCACGAACGCCGCCAGTGGATCAAGATGGCAAAGAGTTTTGGCTACGATGTGCAGGCCGTTTTCTTCGACGTTCCCTTGGAAATCTGTCTGGAGCGTAACCGCCGTCGTGAACGAACAGTGAACGACGAGGTCATGCACAAGATGGCCGAACGTCTGCGGCCGCCGAACTTCAAGGAAGGCTTCTCGAAGATCACCGTCGTGCGCGTCAAGAGTCCAGGTGCTCCCGAAGCTCCAGCCGAGGGCGAATAATGCAACCGCAGTAGCTACAAAAGGCCGGGCGCAGCTGCCCGGCTTTGGTTTTTTGGCCCACTCATGCCGGCAGCTATCGAATTTCGCGATGTGAGTTTCAAGACGCCGCAGGGCCGAACCCTGCTCGATCGCGTTTCATTTGCCATCGAAGAGGGAACCACCACAGCCATTCTTGGCCGGAGCGGATCTGGCAAGACGACGCTGCTGCGTACTGTGAACCGCATGGTCGAGCCGACCAGCGGAGATGTTCTGGTAGGCGGCAAGGGCGTGCGCGACGTCGACCTGATCCATCTGCGCCGCGGCATCGGCTACGTCATTCAGGAGACAGGACTCTTTCCTCACCTCACCGTCGAGCGCAACGCGTCGATGGTGCCGGAAATCTCCGGCACGCCGCGCGATGCCTGCCGCAAGTGCGGACACGAACTCTTATCCGCTGTCGGTCTCGATCCCGCGACCTTTGCCCAGCGATATCCTCATCAACTTTCGGGAGGACAGCGCCAGCGTGTGGGTCTTGCCCGTGCCCTTGCCGCACAGCCGCCAATTCTCTTGATGGACGAGCCTTTCGGCGCGCTCGATCCGCTCACCCGCGCCGAAATGCAGGACATGCTGCGCGATCTGCTGCGGCGGCTGGAGAAGACCGTTCTGCTTGTTACGCATGATCTTGACGAGGCCCTCTATCTCTCCACACGTATCGTGCTGCTTGAGGAGGGCCGGCTGATCGCGAACGTTGCCGCGGGGGAGTTTCTCACCTCGACACAGCCCGAGGTCGTGGAGTATGTGCGCGCCTGCCGCCGCGGCGAGCTGGCGCACGAGGAGGGTGCCTCGTGAACTCGCAGTTCCTGTCGCAATATGGCGGCCAGATCTTCGAGCTGACCCTGGAGCACTTGTGGCTCACAGGCGCGGCCATGCTTTTCGCGACGGCGATCAGCGTTCCTACCGGAATCTGGCTCACGCGCTCGCCGCGCTGGGCCAAACCGGTACTTGCCCTCGCGAACATCCTGCAAACCATTCCCTCGCTCGCCATGTTCGGATTCCTGCTGCCTCTGCCCTGGCTTGGAGAACGCGCTGCCCGCATCGCTATTGTCGCGCTCACCGCTTATGCGCTGCTGCCCATCCTGCGTAATACCTATGCAGGAATCCAGGGCATCGATCCCTCGGTAATCGAGGTTGCCCGAGCACTGGGCCTTACTGGCACGCAACGGCTTTTCAAGGTCGAATTGCCGCTCGCAGTTCCCGTTATTCTCGCCGGACTTCGCACAGCCACCGTTACCTGCGTTGGCATCGCCACCATTGCCGCGGCCGTCGGTGCAGGGGGGCTGGGCGAACTGATTTTTCGCGGCGTCGCGTCCGTCGACAATCGACTGGTCCTCGCCGGAGCCATCCCCGCCGCCCTGCTCGCTCTAGCCGCCGACGGCTTCTTAGGATTGTTCGAGCACCGGTTGCGAGTGCCAGCGAAATGATGCGATGGATCTTTGTCACCGCGGCGGTTGCAATTTGCCTGTCGCTCCTATCCTGCGCGCCGCCACGGCCTGACCACCCTGTGATTGGAGCGAAAAATTTTACCGAGCAGGTGGTGCTGGGCGAGCTTCTCGCACAGGAGATCGAGGCGAAGTCGAATCTCAAGGTTGAGCGTCGCTTTTATCTCGCCGGCAGTTACATTGCCCAGCAGGCGCTCGTCTCAGGGCGCATTGACGCCTACGTTGAATACACCGGGACAGCGCTGACTGCCATCCTCAAGCAGCCGGTTAATCGAGATCCACAGGCCGTTCTCGATACCGTGCGCCGGCTCTATGCTTCGCGGTACGGCGTTACAGTTGCCGATCCGCTTGGCTTCGAAAACACCTTCGCCATGGTCATTCGGGGAGACGACGCGAGCCGGCTCCATCTTCAGACCCTCAGCCAGGCCGTGCCTTACACGCCGCAATGGAAGCTTGGCGTCGGCTACGAGTTCGAGCAGCGGCCTGACGGGCTTCCGGGTCTGAGCGCTGCCTACGGCCTCAAATTCGCCGACGCTCCGCGCACCATGGATCTTGGCCTGCTCTACCGCGCACTGAACTCGCATCAGGTGGATATGATCGCTGCGAATTCGACCGACGGCCCCATCCAGGCGTTTGAATTAACCGCCCTCGAAGACGACCAGCATTATTTCCCGCCTTATCAGGCCGTACCACTCGTACGCGACGATGCCCTGCGCCGCTGGCCACAGATACAGACAGCACTCGATGCCGTCGCCGGGAAAATTACCGCCGAAGACATGCGAACCATGAACGAAGCGGTTGACGGCCAGCATCGCGACCCTGCCGAGGTCGTGCGAGAATTTCGTCAGAAGAAGGGACTCTAGCCATGACCACACAAGCCGCTTCGCCAACCGCTCCTCTGCCCGAGCCCTGGCTGCGCGGAACCTACTCCGAACTTCCCGCCGTTCTGCGAGCCATCCTGCACGCATTCGATCTCGCCCGCGAAGACACAGTGCGCTGGGCGGATGGACTGACCGAGGGCGAACTTCATGCCTCTCCCGGCGGACTGTCGCCGATTGCCTTCCATCTGCGCCACATCGCGCGTAGTCTTGACCGGCTGCTTACATACGCCGAAGGCAATCAACTCAGCATGGAACAGCTTATCAAGCTGAAGAGCGAATCGGCCCCGGGCGCAACTCGTGACGAGTTGTTTTCTGAATTCGAGCAGGGAATTGCTAGTGCAGCTGATCGTGTCCGTGAGTTCGCCTCAGCCGATCTCGAACAGCCTCGTGGTGTTGGCAAGAAGCAGCTTCCCACCAGCGTCGGAGGCCTGCTGGTACATCTGGCCGATCACACCCAGCGCCACACCGGGCAGATTGTGACTACGGCCAAACTGCTCAAAGCTTCGCGCTAGAACCTGCTTACAGGCAGCGCACGATCAGGATCGTCTGATCGTCCAGCTGCTTCCCAAAGACCTGCGCCACCGCAAGAATCTTTACCGCCAAATCGGCCAGCGGTGTTTGTGTGTTCGCGGCGATTACGGTCTTCAGCCGTTCCACACCTAACTCTTCTCCACTCTTGTCGCTCACTTCGAGAATGCCGTCGGTGGCCACCACCAGCAGATCGCTCGGAGCCGTCTCCATGCGCTGGCCGTCGAACGCGGGCACGGGCAACAAACCAAGTGGAAACTGCTCCTCTTCCACCAGCGACAGAGTTCGCCCGCTCGCGTGCCAGTGGAGGATCGGTGGGCTCGCAGCCAGCGCGTAGTGCACACTGCCGTCGACGCCCAGCCGAAAGCCGGTAAATGTCGCATACATGTGCGCCTCCTTAACCACCGGCAGCACGCTGTTCAGCCGGTCCAGCAGGCGGGGTAGAGTCTGCTGCGCGTCGAGTTCGCCGGCCTCGAGCAGCGCGGTGCGCACTGCGGTCTTCAACATCCCCATCAGGATGCCGGCCTGTAATCCGTGCCCGGCGATATCGGCGATGTAGGCAATGGCGTCTCCGTTGGGAAGACACAGCGCATCCACCAGATCGCCGCCAACCTTTTCGCTCGGCGTTGAGATGCCGTAAATCTCAAAGCGTGCCGCTCGTACCGTGACAGGTGGGACTAGAGTCTGCTGGATGCCATGCGCCAATGCCAATTCGGTGCGCACGCGATAGGCGTCCGCACCCTGCCTGGTGATGAAGCCTATGAACAGGCTGTAGGACATGATGACCAGCGCAAGTATGGCAATCGCAACTACCCGGATACCCTGCGCCGAAAGAACGTCGTGCAGATGAAAGCGTGAGTAAAGAAAGTTGACGAAAAAGCTAAACCCAATCCAGAAGGGAACCTGCAGGATGCTTACGACAAAAAACCAGTAATGGTGGTAGCGTGTGGCGATCAGCACATAAACCAGGGCGACGCATCCGCTGACCACTGTATTGAGTAGGACGATCACATAAGGGACCTTGCCCAGGTTGAGCAGATCGTTGAATAGTCCTATGATGCCGAACAGACAAAATACGGCGAGAAACAGCATTCTCATCCGCTGCAATGGAATGCCCTGGTAATAGAGGGCCGTGCGCGGAGTCTCCGAATACCACTGTTTCCATGTGTTGGGTAGCATGCTCGACACGATAACAGAAGGTCACGACACACCTCACAGACACCGAACGATGAGTATCGTCTGATCATCAAGCTGGGGGCCAAAAGCGCGAGCGGCGTCAAGGATACTTTGCGCGAGGCTGGCCGGTGAAGCGTTACCGTTTGTGGTAATCGTGGCTTTCAGTCGTTCCCCTCCGAATTCTTCTCCACTCTGATTGCTTACTTCGAGAATTCCATCTGTCGCGACCACGAGCAGGTCTCCGGAAGCCGTGTTCAATCGCTGACCGTCGAAGCCTGTTATGGGCAACAATCCAAGTGGAAACTGCTCCTCCTCCACCAGCGACAGAGTACGCCCGCTCGCGTGCCAGTGCAGGATGGGCGGGCTCGCAGCCAGAGCGTAATGAACGCTGCCGTCAGAGTCCAGCCGCAGCCCGGTAAAGGTTGCATACATGTGCGGTTCCTTCACCTCCGGCAACACATCGTTCAGGCACTCCAGCAGGAATGGCAGTGACTCTTCAGGCTTTTGTTTCCCGGCCTCGCGCAGCGCGGTGCGCACCGCGGTCTTCAGCATCCCCATCAGGATGCCGGCTTGCAGCCCATGCCCGGCGATATCGGCGATATAGGCTACAGCGTCTCCGTTGGGGAGGCACACCGCATCCACCAAGTCGCCGCCAACCTTTTCGCTGGGCTTCGAGATGCCGTAGATTTCGAAGCGTGGCATCCGCAACGTCACTGGAGGTACCAGAGTTTTCTGGATTCCGTGCGCCAGCTCCAGTTCATTGCGGATCTTGAAGGACTCCTTACCCTCGCCGCGAATGAAGATGATGAAGAAGACATAGGAAAGGACGATCGAGACCATCATCCCTATCGCGCTTATGCGTATTCCTATAGCGGCGGTCCCGGGCGCGGCTGGCAAATGACTCGAAAGTATCTTGTCAAACCAAGCGATGAACAGCGGGCTGAGCATCTGCATCGGAATGAGTAAGAGGATCCAGCCAAAGGGTCTGCGAGAGAGAATCAGTATCCACGCGCACGCGATCAGTCCGCTGAAGAGGACGTTTGAGACCAAGATGGAGTAGGGGTAGATTCCTCCCGCAATGATGTCATCGAAATAGCCGAAGGTAGAGATGAGCACGAAAACGGCTATGATCAGCGGTCGCAGCCGGGCAAGCGGGACAGACCGGAAGTGCTTCCATCCCTCCGGCGACCGCTGATACCACGGAAGCTTGTAGCCATTACTCATTGGAACAGGGTACAGGGGTTACGCTTCAGGGCGAAGAGAAACGCGCGTTTCTACACCTACCCCTACACTCTGCCCCCGGTCTCTATAAAAACAATGGAGCCAGCACCAGCGTAACCGTGGCCAGCAGCTTGATCAACACGTGCAGCGACGGACCGGCCGTGTCCTTGAATGGATCGCCAACCGTATCGCCGACCACTGCGGCCTTGTGCGCTTCGGAGCGTTTGCCGCCGTGCGCGCCGGTTTCTATGAACTTCTTGGCATTGTCCCACGCGCCGCCGCCGTTATTCATCAGCATGGCCAGCAGTATGCCGCTGATTGTGCCGACCATCAGTAGCGCTGCAACCGCTTCGGCACCGCTCAGGTTCACGGGCATGCCGTTAATCATTGGCCAGTTGTGCAGAGCCCCGGGATAGAATTCTTCTCCGAAGTGGCGGAAGATCAAGCCGACCGTCAACGGCATGGCTACGGCAAGAATGCCGGGCAACACCATTTCCTTGAGCGCCGCACCCGTCACGATGCGCACGCAACGCCCGTAGTCCGGCTTCGAGGTACCTTCCATGATTCCCGGATTGTCGCGGAACTGCTCATGCACATCCTGGATCACGGTCTGCGCAGCGCGTCCCACAGCCTTGATGGCCATTGACGAGAAGAGATACGTGAGCATCGCCCCCAACAGCGCACCCACGAATACCGGGACAGAGGCCAGATTCACATTCGAGAAGGTCCAGCCCTCGGGCAGAGTTCCACCCGCCGCCGTCACCCGCTGGTGGACGATGTCGTGAATCGTCGCCAGATACGCCGAGAACAGCAGAAACGCCGCCAGGGACGCCGATCCGATTGCATAGCCCTTGGTCAGGGCCTTGGTCGTATTGCCGGCAGCGTCGAGCTTGTCCGTCTTGGTGCGAACGCTGTGCGGCTGGTCGCTCATTTCGATAATGCCGCCTGCGTTGTCAGTGATCGGTCCAAAAGTATCCATGGCCAGAATGTAGGCTGCCGAGGAAAGCATGCCCATAGTCGCAATTGCCGTGCCGTAGATACCCTTGGCGTAGCTGGAAATCGTCGTTACATCCGCCAGGCCCCTGATGCCGAAGTAATAGCTCAGCAGGAGTGCCGCGCTGATCACGATTACCGGAAGCGCCGGCGTTTCCATGCCCACCGCAAGTCCCTGGATGATGTTCGTCGCCGGTCCGGTCAACGATGCCTGCGCGATACTCTGCACCGGCTTAAAGCGCGTCTCTGTGTAGTACTCGGTGATGCGCACAAATAGAAACGACGTAACGATGCCGCAGATGCCGCTGCCCAGAAGCCACCAACGCGCGCCCAGCATGAAGTAAATGGCCACGGCAAAACCTGCCAGGGCCAGCATGGTAGTGACGTAATAACCCTTGTCGAGCGCGTGCATCGGGTCTTCATCCTCGCCGCTGTGCACGATGCTCACGCCCACGATGCTCGCAATCAGATTGATCGCCTGCACCACGAGCGGGAACAGAATCCCCTTGAGCCCGAAGACCGGATACAGCGCGGCACCTAGGATCATCGCGCCCACATTTTCCGCCGCGGTCGATTCGAAGATGTCGGCGCCGCGACCTGCGCAGTCGCCCACATTGTCGCCCACCAGGTCCGCGATCACGGCCGGATTGCGAGGATCGTCCTCCGGAATACCGGCCTCTACCTTGCCGACCAGATCGGCGCCCACATCGGCGGCCTTGGTATAAATACCCCCGCCCAGCTGTGCGAACAACGCGACCAGCGACGCGCCGAAGCCGAAGCCCACCAGCTGGTAAGGAACCTGCTGCGGATTTTGCAATCCACCGAAGGCCAGGAACAACAGGCCCACGCCGATCAGCGAAAGCCCCACTACCACCAGGCCCGTTACCGCGCCGCCGTGCAACGCGATCTTGAGCGCCTCGCCCATGCTGGTGCGCGCCGCCGCTGCCGTGCGGATATTCGCGCGAATCGACACCCACATACCCGTCTGGCCGGCCAGCGCCGAGCACGCCGCGCCGATCAGAAAGCTGATGACTACCTTGTTCGCGAAGGGAGCGGTGAACGGCGAAAGCCTGTATCCGATGAAGAGGACCACGGCCAACCCCACGGCAATCAGCGCGATGGTGCCGTACTGCCGCTTCATGAAGGCTTCCGCGCCTTCCCGGATAGCGTTTGAGATCCGCTGCATCTCCGGCGTGCCGGTATCGCGGCGGAGCACGGAGCGTGCAAAAAGAAAGGCGGCCAACAAGCCAACCACACCGGTCGCGAGCGCGATCCACAGATAAAGACTGTCATTGCCGGCCAGCGCGCCGCCTTCGAACTGCCACACAGCTGCCGCTACCGGGAACAAAAACGCCATTCAAAAACCCCCAAAGAGTTACAAAATCCCTGTCTTCGCCAGCTGACCGCGCAACGCAGAAAAGCTGGTTCTATCTACAATGCCCGCCATTTTCGACGGATGTTCGCTCGCCGCTGAAGGAACCCAAGCCCATACAGCCATGCCAATTACGCGAACATACACAAAACGCGTCATTAAAGCATGCTGAGAAAGCGCAGGTCAACGTGGTTCTTGGTTGGTGTACAACGTTGCTAACACTGCTCTCCGCTCTTTTTGAATTCAAACGAAATTAGGATGCCGGGTGAGAATAGCTGAGTCTACGGCATGGCGAGCACATGGGGCAACAGGACATCTGCAGGTGCTTCTGTGCCGCGCCTCTGTCTTTAACCCAGAGTGGTCATTGCCTGGATGGCCTGCTTTCCCTGTACAATCTGGAGTTCTTTCGCGTAAGAAGAAGTAGCAGGGATTTGTCCCCATCGAGGGTAATTCATGGCCCGCAGTGTGGTCTCCGGCGCAGAACGCAGCAGGATAAAAACGGCGTCCGATTTACTCCCCGAGCTGGCTCCGGACCGTCTCATCGAAATCTACCGGCTCATGTACCTTTCGCGCCGGACGGACGACCGCGAGATCATGCTCAAGCGCCAGCAGAAGATCTTTTTTCAAATCTCCGGCGCCGGCCACGAGGCCCTGCTTGTCGCCGCCGGCCTGGTGTTGAAGCCTGGCTACGACTGGTTCTTCCCTTACTACCGCGACCGCGCTCTCTGCCTCGCCCTCGGCGCCACCGTCGAAGACTTGTTGCTGCAGGCCGTCGGAGCCGCAGCCGACCCGGCAAGCGGCGGCCGCCAGATGCCATCGCACTGGAGCAGGCCCGCTCTCCACATCGTCTCGCAATCTTCCGCGACCTCGACCCAATGCCTGCACGCTGTCGGCTGCGCCGAAGCGGGAAGATATTTCTCGCGCCATCCAGAAGCCGCTGAAAAGCATGTGGGGGACTACCGTGCCTGGCGCGACCTCACCTTCCACGGCGACGAGGTGGTCTACGTCTCCGTCGGCGAAGGCTCCACATCACAGGGAGAATTCTGGGAAGCCTTAAGCACCGCATCGAACGAGAAGCTGCCTGTCATCTTCGTGGTCGAAGACAACGGCTACGCCATCTCGGTTCCGGTTGAAGTCAACACGCCCGGTGGAAACATCTCGAAGCTGGTTCAGAATTTCCCCAACTTCCACTTTGCCGAGATCGATGGAACCGACCCTTTCGCCTCCTGGCGTGCCTTCGAGGAAGCCGCCGCGTACTGCCGCGCCGGCAAGGGCCCGGCCTTTATCCACGGCCACGTCATCCGCCCCTACTCGCACTCTCTTTCCGACGACGACCGTCTTTATCGTCCGGAGAGTGAACGCAACGCCGACGCACTGCGCGATCCGCTCTCGAAGATGCAAATGCACCTGCTGCGTAAGGGCATTCTTGATTCCGAGGGCATCACGCGCCTCGAAGAGCGAGTCGACGAGGAAGTCCGGCAGGCAGCCGAGCGTGCGCTGCGCGCGCCGCTGCCCCTGCCCGACAAGGCCGAGATACTGAAGCACGTCTATTCCGAGGACTACGACCCCACGCGTCCCGAATTGCAGACCCCTCCCGCCAGGACAGCTGACAACCACGAGCGCACCATGGCTGACCTCATCAACGCCTGCCTTAAAGACGAAATGCGCCGCGACCCGCGCATCGTCGTCTTCGGCGAGGATGTTGCCGATTGCACGCGCGAGGAATATCTGGAGCAAGGCCTGGTCAAGGGCAAGGGCGGAGTTTTCAAACTCACGCATGGTCTACAGATTGAATTCGGCGCTGACCGTGTCTTCAACTCGCCGCTCGCCGAGGCCAATATCGTCGGCCGCGCCGTCGGCATGGCGACGCGCGGCCTCAAGCCGGTCGTCGAAATCCAGTTTCTGGACTACATCTGGCCCGCCGTACACCAGATGCGCAACGAGCTGGCAGTTTTGAGGTGGCGATCCAATGGAACCTGGGCGTGCCCTGCCGTGGTTCGCGTGGCGACCGGGGGATACCTCACCGGCGGCGCTGTCTACCACTCGCAAAACGGGGAAAGCATCTTCACGCATACACCCGGCGTCCGCGTCGTCTACCCGTCGAACGCTCTCGATGCCAATGGTCTCCTGCGTACCGCCATCCGCTGTGACGACCCCGTGCTCTTCCTCGAACACAAGCGTCTCTACCGCGAAACCTACGGTCGCGCCCCTTATCCCGGCCCCGATTACATGATCCCCTTCGGCAAGGCGGCCAAGGTGCGCGATGGCGCCGATGTCACGCTCATCACCTACGGCGCGCTGGTGCCGAGAGCACTCCAGGCCGCTCACAAAGCCCATCGCGAGCAGGGCATTGAGACGGAGATTCTCGACCTGCGCACGCTCAGCCCCTATGACTGGGATGCCATCGCCGAATCCGTCCGCAAGACCAGCCGCGTGATCGTAGCGCATGAAGACATGCTCAGTTGGGGGTACGGCGCCGAGATTGCGGCCCGCATCGCCGACGAGTTGTTCCACGATCTCGACGCGCCGGTCAAGCGTATCGCTTCCATGGACACCTTCGTTGCCTACCAGCCCATCCTCGAAGACGTCATCCTGCCGCAACCCGAGGACATCTATCGAGAGATCGTGGAGCTGACACGGTTTTGAGGATAAGATCGGCGCAATGCGATCCCGTCGGCTCGTCCTCCTCATCGGCGTCTTAATTGAATCATCCACCATGCCCTATTGCAGGGTTCCCCTGCCGCGGTTGGTCTGTGCGGAATATTTCGCCAGAAAGTAGTGGTGGAGGCCGCAATCGTCCAAATTCAGCTCGTCCACGACGAGGACGACGCCTGGAGGCATCCTTGCGCACATATATACCATGCATGCCGATCGTAGGTTGCGTGGAGAAATAGGCCCGGACTTCACCGTGTATGAATCAAACGACAGCGGAAGAGCTACGTTCGACTGGGACGTAGGCAAACACTATCTGCTCTTCCTGATCTCATCAGCAACATCGGACAAGTCGTGGTCGTTGGATAATTGTGGCAACTCAGGCCAACTCAAATTAGGCTCAAGCGTATCCGCTCAGATTCAGAAAACAGGTGAGGCAGATCACAAATACGGCGCGATTTCGGGAATAGTGGGCCACGCCGCGCTCTCCGACCCGATACCTGGCGTGCTTGTCGAAGCATCAGCTACGAATCGCCATTACTCCACCACGACGAACGCCCAGGGGAGCATTCAGATGAATGTTTTGTCTGGCGAGTATGTAGTTCATGCCACGGGCGGCGGGCTGACGTTCCACACCGCAGAGATCAGGTACAGCAATCCCCGCGAAGTTCGGATCGACTCCGGAGGCTGTGTTCAAGTTCAGTTTACGGCTTCCGAATAGCCCCGAAGTCGGCTAAATTTTGGTCCATCGGGCCGTCACTGCATGATGTTCGGCCCTGCTGCCTTCTTAATTGTGACGACCCATACACGTGCGTCTCCATCGGACGTGAGGGTTTCTCCTAGGTCCTTTCGCACATTCGCAAACATCAGAGCAAAGCGGCTGAACTGCTCGTTGTTGAGGTCTACGCTCCTGCCCTGGGGACTGGTCGCGGCCCACATATCCATCGTGCGGCGGTCATCAGGCAGCAGCTTGTCGGGCGGCGCAGGGCCGTCCGTGCGATTGATGCCGGTAAGATATCCAGACCGCAAATCTTCGAAGGTGGGTTTCAGGCTGTACAGATAGTTGGGTTCAAGCTGCGCCATGAATTCGTCATGGTTGCTGCACCAGTCGAATGGTCCTACTGTCTTCGAGGTCGTAGCGTCCGACCAGACCACCGCCTGCAGCTTGAAGCAGGAGGGCAGGACGCTGCGCCCATGGGCACTCGGGTCGGTCTCGTACGGATCGGTCCAGCCCATCGGCGCATAGACCACGGTAATCGCAACGTGGGGGAACTGCTCGGATACGGGCTTGTTCGGATCCAACTGCGGCAGGACATTCCGCAGCCCAACCTTGTCGATGACAGACTTGCCTGTGGCTTCGTCCTTGACGCTTTCGCCAATGGACCCAAAGAAGCCCTTCTTCTTTTTCGGCGGATCCGCGGGTTGCGTAGCAGGAGTCGTCGGCTGCTTTGCCGCAGCCTGATTCGATGATCCGGGCGGGCTTGTCGGGGCTCGTGCAGTCGCAGGGGTCGCGGCCGCGGCTGTTGCCGCCGGCGTTGCCTCCATCATGGCTTTGATGACGGCATCGCTGGCCTTGGCCTTTTTCAGGCGAACCATGTCGTCGGGGCTCAAGTCGAAGGCCGTATTCGCCTGGTGAATTTTGGTGATGATGATGTCGTCCGACAGCCCGCCGTTGAGCATCGTGACCACGCCATCCACCGTCAGCCCCGCCTTCGCCGGAGCCCCAGGTGCGGCGCTTGCAGTGGAGCCGGAAGGCGTTCCCGCCAGGTAGGCCTTATACGCGTCTTCGGCATTCGCAACCAGATGAGCATCAGCGCCCGGGTAAGGAAGGACATTTCCCGCTGAGATCAACAGAACGACCTGCATGCCCACCGCGACCTGGGCGGGCTGACCGCCGTAAGTGACGATGTTGAACTCCTGGCCGTTGTAAACGTAAGGAACCTTCTTTACATAACCTTCTCGACCCTTCCCATACTGCCCGAAGGCGGTGGAAGCAGCGAGGAGGAAACAAAGAATCAAGGCAAGGCGCGCCTGAGGCACGGCACATCTATCAGGAGTCAGATTCACGGTTTACTCACAAGCGAGATTTGGGCCGCTGGTCTGGGGGAAGACCAGGTCGAGAGATAAAACTTCTAACTCGACCTTCAAAATCACGGCGATTATACGTCAGCAGCTCTTTTTCTTGAATCTCCAAAATTGCCGGATTACTGCCAATATTTTGCAACCGCATCTCGCCCCTTTATCATCACAGCGGAGCATTTTTCTTAGGAGAGTATAGCGATGCGAGTTGGTCTGCTAACGGGCGGCGGAGACTGCCCTGGTCTAAATGCCGTGATCCATGCGGTGGTGAAAAAGGGAATCAACCACTACGGCGACGAGTTCGTAGGTTTTCTCGAAGGCTGGCGCGGCGTGCTGGACAACGCCACCATGCCTCTAACTCTCGAAAGAGTTGATGGCATTCTGACGCTCGGCGGCACCATCCTTCGCACCTCGCGCACCAACGTGCGCAAGATCGAAGGCGGCATCGAGAAGTGCGTCGCTACGATCAAGGCCAACAAGCTGGACGCGCTGATTGCCATTGGTGGTGACGATACGCAATCGGTAACAAATGCGCTTATCCAGGCCGGTGTGCCCGGAGTGGGCGTTCCCAAGACCATCGACAACGACCTGAATGGAACCGACGTTTGCTTCGGCTTCGATACGGCCGTGAGTATCGCGACCGAGGCGGTGGACCGCCTGCATACTACGGCCGAGGCGCACAATCGCGTGATCGTATGCGAGGTCATGGGCCGCGACGCCGGCTGGATCGCCCTCACGGCGGGAGTTGCCGGGAATGCGCACGTAGTGCTGGTGCCCGAGAAGCCCATCGATCTCGATCAAGTGTGTGCTCTGCTCAAGTACAACCACGACCACGGCAAGAAGTACGGCATCGTGGTGGTGGCCGAAGGCGCGAAGCTTCCGGATTCCGCTCAGGCAACCGTCGGCGGCAAACTCGATTCGTTCGGACATGCGCGGTTGAGCGGCATCGGCCAGGCGCTGGCAGAAGAGATCGAAAAACGCACTGGCTACGAAACGCGCTCCGTCAATCTCGGCCACACGCAGCGCGGAGGCACTCCCTCTGCCTATGACCGCATGCTCGCAACCCGCTATGGCCTTGCCGCCATCGACCTTGTCCACCAGGGCCACTTTGGCCGCCTTGTCGTTCTACATGGAACCAGGATCGAGAGCATTCCTCTGGCCGAGGCAATCTCGACAAACCGCACGGTAGACGACAGCTTCCTCGATATACTGCGCGGACTGGAGCCGAGACTGTAGCTCGATCCTCAACACTTAGCGATTTGGACGAACAAAGGAGCTGGGGCAATTTGGCCGGCTCCTTTTGTGCTGCTGCGGATCGATGGAAGGAGGCCATCGGACAGAATCAAGGAGGCCAATACACAACCTCTTGTGGCCACGAATGGTGATGACTCAACGGCTGTGGTTAGCGAGACGGATTTGTCCAGCACCGCGCCGGGAAATCGCGGAGAATGGCTGAAATATTCCGCTAACTTACTTAAAATCCTTGAACAAGAGGGTCAAAACACGGTATAAGCAGGTCGCTGGCCTAAGTTTTCCGCAGCTACGAAGTCCAAAGGCAAATAAGGGAGCCCCTATGAAATCCTCAACGGCACGCACGAGTGAGATTCGGGAAGTGATGGACATCCGGCAGGCCTCGGACTATCTCGGCATTAGCCCGGACACGTTGTATAAGTACGCCTCGGAAGCCTTCATCCCAGCGTTCAAGCTGGGCAACCGGTGGCGCTTTAAGAAATCTCGTCTCGACGAATGGATGGACCGGCAATCGGGTATCTCTATCCAGGCAGAGCCGAAGGCAGTCCGTCCAAGGCAAAAAAAGCCGGTACGAAGTGCGCGCGCCACGCGCCGGGTTGCAACGTCGAGTATTTCCTGAGTGCATCACCTTCTTCATAACGCTTGCTATGTGTGCTCCTTAATAGTCCTCTTTGTCGTGGGATGCGGTCACAATGGGGTGATTTTCACCCTCGCCAGGGATACTCTGAATCAAGGAGGCGGCAGCGTTGAGCGCGAGCCCGAAGAGCACGGTAGCGTTAAAAGACGACCCAACTCTGCTGCCGCAGTTCTCCTTACGCAATCGGACGGCCCGCCTTGTATGGACTGTTTGTTACGTGCTTCTGTACCGCACTTCGCCTCGGCCTTTTCATGCGTGGAGATCCATGCTGCTCCGGGTATTTGGCGCAAAAATGGGGCCGGCCTGCCATTTTTACCCAAAGGCGAAGATATGGGCGCCGTGGAATTTGGTTTGCGAGGATCGCGCGAGCGTGGCCGACGGTGCGGAACTGTACAACACGGCGCCGCTCTTCATGGGATCGCACGCAATCGTCTCACAGGGAGCCTACATTTGCGGAGCTACGCATTTGTACAATGAGATCTCATTCAAGCTCGTATCCTTCCCCATACGCTTGGGCCCTTATTCATGGATCTGCGCCCGAGCCGCGGTTCATCCCGGCGTGAATGTGGGCGAGGGAGCGATTCTGGCGTTGGGCTCGGTGGCCACTAAAGACCTGGAGCCCTTCGGAATCTACGCAGGTGTGCCGGCGCGCAAGGTAAAGGAAAGATCGAGAGCTGCGGTTCCCGGACATCGGGCACGCGCATGAACGTTTTGATCTGACAGAATTCCCGGAGACGATAGGATTGATTCGTGATGAGTGAAGCACCTCGTCTGCGCGCATTGCGTGGCAGAATGGCAAATGAAGAAGTTGAAGCCCTCCTTGTTACGCATCTTGCCGATGTCCGCTACCTGTGCGGTTTCACCGGATCGAACGCCGCTTTCGCGATCACGGCAAAGAAAGCCGTTCTGTACACCGACGGCCGCTATACCGCGCAGGCCCGGCAGGAGACGCACTCCGCGAAGGTGAAGATCGCCAAAAAATCGGCGCTGAAAGAAGCGTGCGCGCTGCTCAAATCCTCGACGACGCACGCGAGCTACGATCCTGAGCACACCACTGTTTCCGAACTCGCCGCCATGCGGTTGGCAATCGGCTCAGGTAAGCGTCGCGGCCTTTTCTCGCCGTTGAAAAAGCCCATTATGTCCG
>Ga0206959_10012_pt1 | contig 57366 bp, 44 predicted proteins | sample Alteio_BWOrgHeat_31_FD_152971 | JGI IMG/M metagenome (GOLD analysis project Ga0206959, IMG submission 152971) | Enriched cells from forest soil in Barre Woods Harvard Forest LTER site, Petersham, Massachusetts, United States -... | ecosystem: Environmental > Terrestrial > Soil > Temperate forest >...
GCGTCGCTCAGGATGACAAATATCTGAATATGATTTTACTGACGAGAAAAGCTGAGTTTTCCGCCTCGCACTATTACTGGAACGAGGCATGGTCACCGGAGAAAAACGAACGCGTCTTTGGAAAGTGTGCAAATAAAAACGGGCATGGACACAACTACACGCTGGAGGTAACTGTAGCCGGCGAGGTAGATGCGGCTTCTGGTTTTGTGGTGGACCTGAAGCAACTCAAAGATGTGATGGAACAAGAGGTGGTCAGCGTCTATGATCATCGGCATCTGAACAAAGAGGTGCCAGAGTTTGCAGAGGTGATTCCGACGACCGAGAACATTGCGGTCGCCGTCTGGAAGCGGCTGGAAGGAAAGATTCCCGGAGCAAAGTTGCATCGTGTGCGCGTGTATGAGATGGCGGATTTATTCGCCGATTATTACGGTGAGGCATGAGGGCGTATTTTTCGCGGAGATATCGTCTGAGCGCTTCGCATCGTCTGCATATGGACACATTGAGCGATGCGCAGAATCGCGCGGTGTATGGCAAGTGCAACAATCCGCATGGGCACGGGCATAACTATGTGATCGAGGTGACTGTGGGTGGCCCCGTGGATGCGGAAACCGGAATGGTGTGCGACATGGTGAACCTCGATGCGTGCGTGCGAAAAGAAGTGGTGGATCGCTTCGACCATACAAATCTGAATCTCGATCCGCTCTTTGAGGATCGTGTGCCTACTACGGAGAATCTGTGTATTGAGGTCTATCGGCTTCTGGCTGCGGCATTTGACCAAGCTGAACTGGTGCGCGTACGTGTGGAGGAGACGAGCAATAATTCCTTTGAATATCCGGCAACGGGTACGTCGTAGCGAAGCTCTGATCGATACTTGATCGATACATAGGAAGAAAAGAGAAGGAAGATGGCTAAACCGGCAATCGTACGAAAGGCCATGGAGACAGGCCTGGAAAATATATCGACACAGGACATTTATCGGGAGATTATTCGCCGCTTTGACGAAGATCCGACGCGTGATGGCTTAGAGCGCACGCCGGAGCGCATCGAAAAATCGCTAACGTTCCTGACCAAGGGCTATCGCGAGAATCCGACGGAGATTCTACGTGGAGCCTTGTTCGACGTGGATTATGACGAGATGGTGATCGTCAAGGACATTGAGATGTTCTCGTTATGCGAGCACCATATGCTGCCATTTTTCGGCAAGGTGCATGTCGCTTATATCCCGAACGGCAAAGTCATCGGATTGAGCAAGATTCCGCGCCTGGTAGAGGTTTTTGCCCGCAGACTGCAGGTACAGGAGCGATTGACAAGGCAGATTGCCGATGCGATTCAGGACGCGATTGAGCCGCAGGGCGTGGGCGTGGTGATTGAGGCGCGACACCTTTGCATGATGATGCGCGGCGTGGAGAAGCAGAATTCCTCGACTGTTACATCGGCGATGCTCGGTGTCTTTCAAAAGCAGAATACGCGGACAGAGTTCCTGTCCCTGGTGCGGGAGCGGGCGCAGAACGGATTCTGAATCGGCCGCTGGCCCGAGCAGCTATAGTAGTCAAGTGAATGGGCTTTTGATCGTTGATAAACCCGGCGGCATGACATCGCACGATGTGGTTGCGCGGGTACGACGGGTAACGGGCGAGTCGTCGATTGGACATCTGGGCACGCTGGACCCCATGGCGACTGGAGTACTGCCGCTTCTGCTGGGCAAATACACGAGGCTGGCGCAGTTCTTCGGCTCTCTCGAAAAAACATACACGGGAACGATTCGCTTCGGCTTTGCGACGGATACTTACGATGCCGAGGGGCAGGCGACTAGTGAATGTGTGGCGGTATCTCTCACAATGGAGCAGGTGCGGACCGCTGCCATGCCCTCTCAGGGCGAAATCGAGCAGATGCCTCCTCCATTTTCGGCAAAGAAAATAGGCGGCAAGAAGGCATATCAACTGGCGCGTGCAGGCGAGACGCCGAAGCTGAAAGCGGCAAAGATCATGATCAAGGCATTTGAGATTACATCGCTTATCGACGATACGGCGGCATTTGCGATGACGGTTTCCGCCGGAGGCTATGTGCGCAGCGTGGCGCATGAACTGGGAGCTGCTCTCGGCTGCGGCGCGCATCTCGCCAGCCTGAGGCGAGTGGCCGCAGGGCCATTTCTGATTGAGAGTGCGATGCCGCTTGCGGATATGGAGAAGCTGACGTGTGATGATTTACAGGCAGGAATGCCGCATCCGCGCGCGCTGCTTCCTGAATTGCCGGCGGTGACTGCGGACGTATTTTCAGCTGGGCGTTTACGCAATGGCGCGGCGGTGAATCTGCCGGAGTTCGGTTCGGCTCCTATGGTGAAGATCTTTGAAGGTCAACGTAATTTGATTGCTATCGGGCGGCGCCTTGCCGGAACTTTGTTTCAGCCGATGGTGGTACTGGGATAGTGCGTGCCCTTCAAAAACTTTTTTTTGGGGGCGCAGCCGTTTCTAGTTATTTCCGGAGCAGTGGTTTAAGTGTCTGGAATATGTTGACAGCCACCTGCTCATTGCCTTTTCCCGTTGCATGGATACCATCGTCTTGCATAGAGCCGGGAACACCATAGACGTTCTTGAGCAGGAAGGGGATGAAAGGAACCTTATATTTGTGCGCCAGCAACGAGTAGGTTTCATTGAACTGCTGGATGTAGTCGGGGCCATAGTTTGGCGGGAGTGTGATGCCTGCGAGCACGACTTTTATTCCAGCCTTGAGCAGCGTAGAAACGATCTGGTCGAGGTTTTGTCGCGTGACTGAAATCGGGAGGCCGCGCAGTCCGTCGTTGCCGCCGAATTCCACGACGACAATTTGAGGATGGAGGGCGAGCACGTCTTTTAATCTCTCCACGCCGTCTTTTGTTGTATTGCCGTCGATGCCTTTGTTGACGACACGATACGCGTAGCCTTGGTTGTCGAGGTCACGTTGCAGGTAGTCTGGATATGCCTGACCGGGCGCGGCGCCATGGCCCGCGGTGAGCGAATCGCCAAAGCTGACGATGATGGGCAGGTCGCGATTCGCGCCCTTCGTTTGCGCCTCGCAGCCGCGATGGAACGTAGTTGTCAGACAGAACGTAAATAGAAACAGCAGAACGTGTCGTCGCGTCACATAGTTATTGTAACGAGGGGATTGGAGCCAGGAATGATTGAAGTGCGGGGACTGAAAAAGTCGATTCGCAATGGAAGCCGGACGGTGGAGATTCTGAAGGGAATCGACTTGAGTGTGCCACAAGGGCAGTTCCTGGCGATTATGGGAGCCTCGGGCAGCGGCAAGAGCACTTTGCTGGGATTGCTGGCGGGGCTGGATGCCCCGAGCGAGGGTCAGGTGCTGGTGGATGGGACGGATATAAGTCGTTTGGCGGAAGACAAGCTGGCGCAGGTGCGAGGAAAGAAGATTGGGTTTGTGTTTCAGTCGTACCAATTGATACCGACGTTAACGGCATTCGAAAATGTCCTGCTTCCGTATGAATTGAATGCGAATGGGGACGGAAAAAAACACGCCGCTGCTCTTCTGGAGGCCGTTGGATTGGCGGATCGACTTCATCACTATCCTGTGCAACTCTCTGGAGGCGAGCAGCAACGTGTGGCGCTTGCTCGCGCCTTTGTCCTGGAACCTCCGATTGTGCTGGCCGACGAGCCTACGGGAAATCTGGATTCGAGCAATGGGCAGCATGTTCTCGACCTGTTGACGGAGCGTCAGCGCGAAGCGAATACGACACTGGTGTTAGTTACGCACGACAGGCAGATTGCAGATCGCGCGGACCGGTGCATTTTTCTGCGCGATGGCCGCATTGTCTCCGATGAGAGCGGGAAGCAGGCGAGTTATGGAGATTGAGCAAAAACCTGCGCTTGGTTGGGCTACAGCGGCGAAGATTGCCTGGCGTGAACTGAGGGCTTCGCGGTCAAAGTTTTTATTTGTAATTTTATCAGTTGCAATTGGTGTGGCGGCATTGACCGGCGTTCGCGGTTTCAGCGAGTCTTTCCAGAAAGAGCTGCTCGATCAAGCACGAAGCATTATGTCCGCTGATCTCTCTGCGCGGATGTTTCGATTGATTACACCGCAGGAGAACGCGAAGCTGGATGCCCTGACTGACTCTAAAGGCGTCGAACGGACTTCAGTAACGGAAACTGTTTCGATGGCGTCGTTGCAGGGCGATCCTGTTCCGCTATTGGTTTCATTGAAGGTGGTGGACCCGGCAAAATATCCGTTTTATGGTGCGGTGACCCTGAGTCCTGCGGGCGATTTGCGCACGATGCTTACAGACTCGTCGGTGGTTGTGGATGACAACCTTTTGGTGCGTCTGCGCGCGAAGGTCGGCGATTCGCTGAAAATCGGGGGTCAATTCTTCAGAATTGCTGCAGTGATCGAGAAGGAGCCTGACAGATTGACGGCGGGTGTTGGCCTGGGACCGCGCGTAATGATGACCCGCGCAGCGGTCGATAAGACAGGTCTGTTGCAGGCGGGCAGCCGCGCTACCGAGAGATATCTGTTTAAGCTTGGGCCGCAAAGTGGGAAGGTCGCGGCTGTGCGTGGTGATCTGGAAAAGATTTTGCCCGACTCGCAGATCACTGATTTTCGCGAGACGAGCCCCGCGCTATCGGAAGGGCTGGATCATGCGACGGGGCTGCTGAGTTTGATTTGCCTGGTTGCGATGGTACTGGGAGCGATCGGCGTTGGCATGGCTATGCGCGCGCATCTGCAGCAGCGAATCGACATTCTGGCGATTATGAAGTCGATCGGTGCCCGGTCTTCGGATATTCTGCGAATTTATTTGTTACAGACGCTGTTACTTGGAACAGTTGGCGCGTTGTTGGGGATTGTACTTGGGTTGGGTGTCGAGTGGGCGCTGCCATTTTTCTTTGGCAAGCTGCTGCCTATTCAACCGCCGCTACGGTTGCCAGTGCGTTCTGTGTCGGCAGCATTCGGAACAGGAATTTTGACGACTGTACTGTTCTGCCTGCCGCCACTGCTTGATGTGCGAAAGATTCGCCCAAGCATTGTGCTGCGCAAGACGGTTGAGGGCGGTGACACGGAGAGCAGACTGAGTTTGTGGAAACGGATTCGCGAAAATCAGGCTCAGTGGATTTCTGTAGTGGTAATCGTTCTCGCATTGGGCGGCATCGCGGCTGCTCTTGCCGATTCCATGGTAGTAGGAAAGTGGTTTGCCGCGGCGCTCTGTGGATTGCTTGTAGTCATCCTCGGGCTGGCGTCGGTGACGCTGCGTACGCTGCGGGCGTTTCTCAATAAGACGCGATTGCACCTGCATTCAGCGTTGCGTCATGGGTTGGCCAATCTTTATCGGCCAGGCAACCAGTCGGCGGCTGTGCTGGCTGCTTTGGGCACAGGCGTCATGCTGATTCTAAGTGTATTTCTGATGCAGCATGCAATCGTCAGCCGGATGAATTCGGATGCGACAACGAGTGCCGCAAATATATTTCTTATCGACATCAGCCAGGATGAGGTGCAGGGAGTCAAAGATCTGGTTTTGCATCAGACTGGGTCGCAGAACAAGTTCGAGGCGATTCCGATAGTTTCGGCGCGCATTACCGCTGTGGATGGTGTGCCGACTGATCAGTTGAAGGTGAAGAATTATCCCAAACGGCTGCTGTCCTCCGTTTCCGTTACATGGGCGGATGCGGTGCCGGAAGGGGTGAAGGTCACGCAAGGGAAGTGGTGGCAGAAGGGTGATACAGACGGGTTGGCTGTTGTAGAGCACGTGGCGCATAGGCTGAATCTGCGAGTCGGGTCGGCTGTAGATTTTGCATCGGGCGAAACGACCATCCATACGCATGTAGCAGCAATTTATAAAGCAGAGGGCGAGCATGTTTTTGCACGCAGCGAATTTATCTTGCCGTCGGGGCCGCTGGCAGGATTGCCGAACGTCTGGTACGCGGCGGTGCATGTGCAGTCGAAACAGATTGCTTCCATGGAACGCGCGTTATTCGCGGCGTATCCAACGGTGACCGTTATCAACATTGCAGACATTCTGGATACGGTGCAGGGTGTGGTGCATCAGATCACGCTGGTGATTCGCTTTTTAGCGGGTTTTTCGATTCTTTCCGGCGCGATCATTCTGGCATCGAGCGTGGCAAGCACGCGCTTCAGGCGGATTCGCGAAGTCGTAGTGTTGAAGACGTTGGGAGCGACGCGCAATCGGATAGCAACGGTGTTCAGTGTGGAATTTGTTGTTCTGGGATTGCTGGCCGGTGCGGTGGGCGTGATATTCGCCAATCTGCTGACGCGCGTGCTGTTGCACAAGATGGACGTCGCATATCATCCTGAATTGGCTGTGAGCGGGATCTCCGTGATTGCTACGGCTGTGCTGGCGGTTGTTACCGGATGGATCGCCTGCTTCAGGATCCTTGGCCAGAAGCCGCTGGAAGTATTGCGGGAAGAATAAAGTGCTCTGCACTTTGCGAAGTGACGATGCGTCCGTTGAGTTTGGGCACGACTAAAGTCGTGCCCTTCAAAAACGAGTAATGGAATCTGAGTTATTCGTTTGGTATGCCTTCGAAATTCTTGCGTGAAGTGAAACGCCGCACCAGCAGCGGCATAACGAAGAGGATCGAGAAGACAGTTGTGAGCATTCCTCCGACTACGACACGCGCCAGCGGTTGTTGAGCCTGAGCGCCAATGCCATTTGAGACGGCGGCAGGCAGCAGACCCAGGCCCGCTGCCATGCAGGCCATGACTACGGGCCGCATTTCATCAAGACAGCCCTTTTTCAGACCCTGATCGAAGCCCTCTTCGCGCTGAGCGCGGCGGATTCCTGAAAGGAAAACTACTGCGCCGAGCGTAGCCACGCCAGTAAGGGATGTGAAGCCCACCGCTGCGGAAATGCTGAACGAGGTGCGCGTAAGAAAGAGCGCGAGTATTCCGCCGATGGCGGCGAAGGGTAATGTCCCGACAACGATGAAGGCATCTGTCCAGGTCCGGAACTGAATGTAGAGAAGGACGACAATGACGGCCAGACTGACGGGGATGATATAGGCGAGACGGCGCTGTTCCTTCTGAAGGCTATCGAACTCGCCGGCCCACGTATAGTCGTAGCCGCTGGGCAACTTCACTTTGTCGGCTAGTTGCTGTTTCAAATCCTGAATGGCGCTGGCAAGGTCGCGTCCGCGCACACTGAACTTGATGGGGATGTAGCGGCGTCCGCCTTCGTGGTAAATCATGAAGGCGCCGTTCTTGAGACCTACATCGGCGATCATGCCGAGCGGTATCTGAGCGCCGTCGGGAGTGGGCAGGAGTATTTTTCCGATTGCTTCCGGCGTTTCACGGTATTGCGGCGAGTAGCGCAGGGCAAAGTCGAAACGGCGATCGCCATCGATGATTTGTGTCACGGGCGCTCCACCGACAGCGGCCTGAACAACGCTGTTTACGTCCTGCGGCTGCAGGCCGTAGCGCGCCGCTTTGCCGCGGTCGATGGAGACCATCAAACTGGGCTGCCCCGTGACCTTGAAGACGCCGATGTCCGCAATGCCCTGTACCTTGTTCATTACGTCCGAAATCTGGTTGGCGATATGCGTCAGATCATCGAAATCATTCCCGAAAAGTTTGAGAGAGTTTTCCCCTTTCACTCCGGACATGGCTTCTTCGACGTTGTCCTGAATGTTCTGCGAAAAGTTGAAATCGATGCCCGGGTATTGTTGAAAGTCTTTCTCGATGGCCGCAATCAGAGTGTCCTTGTTGCGGCGGAACTGCGGGCGCCACTCACCGGCAGGTTTCAGATTTGCGAGGAACTCAATGTTATTGAAAGTGCTGACGTCTGTACCGTCGTCGGGACGGCCCATCTGCGAGACGACCTGCGTAATCTCCGGGTAAGCGCGAAGCGTGTCGCGAATTTTATCGGCCATCTTCTCTGATTGAGGAAATGAAATATCCTGCTGCATCGTCGCACGAATCCAGAGATTGCCCTCTTCCAGGGCCGGCATAAATTCTCCGCCCACGAATTCAAAGAGCACGATTGCCGCAACGAGCGCGCCGAGAGCTATAAACCACGATATTTTGCTGTATTTCAGCGCACGCTTGAGCCCGCTGTCGTAGTGGCGGCGAAAGAATGCGCTTAGCCATGTGTCTTCCGCTTCATGCTTGATCTGTTTAGGAACGGCGAAGGAGCCGAGTACAGGGGCGAAGATCAGCGCAAAGATCAGTGCTCCGGTCAGGGCAAACCCATATGTAACGGACATGGGAGCAAATATTTTTCCCGGAACACCTTGCATGGTGAAGAGAGGAATAAAGGCGACAAGAATAATCAGCGTCGCGAAGAGCACTGGTTTGGCGGCATCGCTGACGCCTTCCATAATCAGCTCCTCCACTTCTTCACCCTGCACACGGCGAGAGATTTTGCGGTGGACGCTTTCCAACACAACGATGGATGCGTCGACGAGAATGCCGAAATCAATGGCTCCAATGGAAATAAGGTTCGCCGAGTGATCGGTGAGGACCATCATGGCGAAGGAGAAGAGTACGGCGAAGGGAATTGTGATCGCTGCGATGGCTGTGATGCGCAGGTCGCCTAGCATGCTCAGCAGCACGAGCGTGACGAGGATCAGACCAGTGATGATGACGTGGCGGACGGTACGGGTGGTGGTGTTGATAAGCGTCGTACGGTCGTAGATGGTGCTGATCTTCATGCCTGGAGGGAGGAGATTGCCTTCATTCAGCTCTTTGATTTTTGCGCGCAGGCCCGCGAGTGCCGGAAGGGATTTCTCGTTTTTCTGCAGGAGCACGATGCCCTGAACAATGTCCGGCTGCTCATCGCGCCCTACTTTGCCAAGGCGGGGTTGGTGGCCTTCCTGAACATTCGCGACATCTCTCAGGAGAACCGGGGTGCCATTGCGCTCTGCAATGACGATGTTATCCATGTCGGCAATGGAATGCAGCAGGCCGATCCCACGGACGTTCACGCTCTGGCTGCCGAGGGTGAGGTAGTTGCCGCCAGCGTTTGCGTTGCTGTTCTGCACCGCGTTGGCTACCTGCGTCATGTTGACGCCATAGGCGAGCAGCTTGCTCGGATCAATTTCAGCCTGAAATTGGCGAGTGGTTCCCCCGAAGGTCGCGACGTCGATGATGCCCGGAACGCGTTTCATTTCGCGGACAAGGAGCCAGTCTTGCGTAGCTTTCAGCTCATTCAGTGAATATCCGGGCCCGGTGAGCTGATACCGGTAGATTTCGCCGATGGGAGATTCAGGAGAGAGCTGCGGCTGCAGATTGCCGGGGAGGTTGACGGACTGGAGACGGTTGAGCGCCTCCTGACGATCGGTAAAGTAATCACTGTCAAAGGTGAAATACAGTTTGACGTCGCTGAGACCAAAGATGCTGATGGAGCGGATCTGTTCAAGATGCGGTGTTCCGTTCAGGCCAGCCTCAAGGGGAACTGTGACCTGTTGTTCCATCTCCTCTGCCGACCACGACGGGTTCTGTGTGATGAACTCGACCATCGGTGGAGATGGGTCAGGATAGGCTTCAATATCAAGATGCACAAATGCGAGTATGCCGCCCGCGAGTGACGCCAAAAAAAGGATGAGGACGATATTGCGATAGCGGAGGAGCGTACGGATGAAAGGCTGCATCTTACTGCGCTCCTGCCTGACGCAGCAGCTCCGCGCCTGTGCTGACTACCAGCTCACCCTCTTCGAGACCATGTGTGACTTCGACTGTATTCTCATGTGTTTCACCCAGCTCTACGTCACGCCGCGCGTACTTATGATCGGGCGTGGCTATAAAAACGTAGCTCTTGATGCCGTCTCGAATGACGGCGGTGGAGGGAATGACAATGGCCTGACGTTTGATATTCACAACAGAAATGGTGGCAAACATCTGTGGCTTGAACTTGTGACCGGGATTTGTGAGCACCACGCGCACCTTCAGCGTAAGTGTAGTGGGATCAACGGCGTCCGAAATATCGTCAATGATGCCGGTGCGTACTTCGTTAGGATAGCCATTCACGCGGACTTCTACGGGCTGTCCGCGGCGAACGGCAGCGACATTGCTTGAATAGAGATCGCCCATCACCCAGATGGAATCGATGTTTGCAATCGTTGCGATTGCGTTGGCATTGTCGAGCGAGCGTTGCAATTCGCCAGGTGCAGTACCAACGTCGAGAACAACACCGCTGATGGGAGAGCGAAGCGGCAGGTTGCCGGAAGTGTCGTTCTCGTCGAAGCCGAGATTATGCAGCGTCTGCCGCGCGCGTTCGAGTTCGGCGTGGTCCGCATCATTGAGCGCTTTCAGATCGTCAAAGTCCTTCTGTGCCATGACCTCGTGCTGCAGCAATTCCTTGCCGCGCTGCAGCTGCAAGTCAGAGCGTGCTGCTTCAATTTTTGCCTTCTCGAAATCCGACCTGGCGGATGCGGCATCGTTGCTTTGCAGTGAGCCGATGGCCTGGCCTTTGGTGACTTCCTGACCAGGGAGCAGCTTAAGAGCAAGAACGCGTCCACTCAGCGGAGGAAAGATGTGCACCACATTCGTTGGAATGGCCGTAATCCGGGCGGGCAGGTTCAGAGTGCCCGCAATCTGCGCCAAATGTACTGTCACTGTATCCACGACGTCTTTTCCCGTAGCGGGAGCCGGACTGTTGTCTTCGCTCGGGTGTCTGCAAGCGACGATGGGTAGTACGCAGAGAGTGAGTAAGGCGGCGAGATATTTCTTGCTCATGGGACGATCTCCGTTGCAGCGGCGAAGCTGAGTTGGTGAAGGGCGAGCCAAACCTGTGTGTTCGCATTCAAGGCGTCGAGGTTCGTCTGGCGATAATCGCGTAAGGCATCAAGGTAGTCGAGCAATGTGGTGCCGCCGTGACGGTAGCTATATTCCAGGTTGTCGCGCACACGCGTTGCCTCCTGGAGATAACGGCTGTGATAACGCTTTGCCATACCCAGAGAAGTTTCGTAGGCGGCCCAGGCCTGATCAACATCATTGATGACCTGATTCCGCGCAGCCGTTTCAGCGAATCGGCTGGATTGGGCTTCGTAGCGGGTGCGCTGTTTCTCGCCTTGATTGCGATCGAAAATACGCAAAGGAATGCTCACCTGAAAACCGGCGCTATTGTAGGTGCCTGTGCGCTCATATTCCCCGCCGACGGTGGGATCGGTGGTGCCATCAGCGTCGGCTAATTTGATGTTAGAGTCGGCCAGGCGCACGGACTGCTCGGCGGCAAGATAGTCTGGGCGCGATTGCAGAGCTTCCTGCTCGAGTTGTGTAAGGGGCGCGGTGACGATAGGCGCGTCAAGCGTGCCGGTAATGTCGAATGTGTCGGTTGGTTTATCGATACCGAGCAGAAGCTGCAGTTGCGCGCTCGATTGAACCAGGTTCAGCTTGGCGTTGTCGTAGTCCGACTCAAATTCGGCCAGCTGCAGGTCAATGCGATCAAAATCGGTGGCGCTGATGTCGCCGGCATCGAGACGAGCTTTACTGAGATCGACGGTCTTACGGTAGCCTTGCAGATTCTCGTCAGAGATGCCGAGTGCTGCCTTGGCGGCCAACATCTGCGTGAATGCCTGCTTGACAGCGAGTTCCGTCTGGCGCCCTGAGTCTTTGTACTGACTTTGGGTAACGTCAGTGGTGGCATGTGCAATGTCGAGCCGCCAGCGGCGTTTCTCTCCGCGTTCAAAGAGGCGATTGACATTCGCCGCATAGGAATAGGGGCTGCTGGGATTATTCGCGGGCAGACTCACATCTGCTCCGGAAAGAGTGAAATTCGGGTTCTGGCGCAGCCCGGCGGTAACTTCATTGGCTTTTGTCGCAATGACGTGTTGCTGGATAGCCAGCAAGTTCGGATTTCTGGTGCGCGCAATATCAAGAGCTTGCTGCAGCGTAAGCGGCGACGGCGGTGTCTGTGCCTGCATGATGACACCTGAGAACAAAACCGCGAGCAGCAGAAAAGCGCTTCTGGCGAGGAGTCGTTTCATATACACACTTCCCTGGACTGATTAAGGAGCCCTGGCGATTCCAAATGGAGAACTTAATTCAGAAAAAGAGGAGAGCTAAACCGCGACCGGAGGCGGCCGGTTTGCCAACTGGCGAATGCAGCCGGTTTGTGGCCGTGCGCCCTGGATTGATGGTTCAAGCAGAGCAAAGGTCTGCAAATGCGGGAGATATCGGCTCAACGAAAGGTTCGCTTCAAGCAGAGTGACCAGTTTTGCCGGCTGATCTGCCGCCGGCAGCAAATCTGCCCTCCTCGTAATGTGCTCTACTTCTGCGGTCGACATTGCCCGTATGTCGTCGGTTAGTGAGATGACCGGAAGCAAAATCAGGATGAGCATGGCCAACGCAACTAATTGAACCCGTTTGTCCTGCGTCGGCGAGTTACCGCGCTCGTGCAGGCTAGCCAGCCATACAATGCCGAGCGAGACAGAGAGCATACCCCATACGAGATTGAAGAAAAGTTCCACGCTGACAATGTGATTGTACTTGATCGATATGGAATGAATTTGAGCGCCATGGCGAAGACAGGACACGGGTTGACCTAAGTTGCCGCAGCTTTTAATATGAATGAGTAACAATCATCTTGTAGCGCATCTGTTGCGTGTGCTCACTGCCCCCTCGTTCAATGGTAGGACAGCTGCCTCTGGAGCAGCCTATCGGGGTTCGAATCCCTGGGGGGCAGCCAATCAAGTACCTCTTAGAACCTCTAAAACTACATCCTTCAATCAAAACCTTAATTAAATCATCGATTTGCAATCAGATTTTAATTTGTAAGCGTTCGCAGACTTGCGTCTTCGAGAAGAAACACATGCAGAATCTGGGCATTCGGCTGAGCAGATCTTGAGGTGTATCGATCGCGTCTAACGGAACGTCAAGGCGTTCATAGGTGTGCCGCGTCGATTCTACGTTAAGCAATTGAGGATTTTCAGAACGCGAAGCAGGACCGATGTGGAATAGAGGCGAAAGGCGCAGTGGTGATCACCGCGCCCCTTCACTGTCCGCCAACTGCGGGAGACCGCAGCACTAGGCCTTGATGAACTGGACGTCGAGCGTGATCTGCACATCTTCGCCAACCAGAATGCCTCCGGTCTCAAGAGCAGCGTTCCAGGTTAGATCAAAATCCTTGCGATTGATCTTCGCCGTTGCCGAGAGTCCAATGCGAATGTTACCCCAAGGATCCTTGCCTGGTGCGCTCGGCCCTTCCACTGCGAATGTCAGCGGCTTGGTGACTCCGCGAAGGGTGAGGTTACCGGTTACGGCATACTCCTCGTCGCCTTTCTTTTCGATCTTCGTGGACTTGAACGTCATCACCGGATGCTCCTCGTGATGGAAGAAGTCAGCGCTCTTCAGGTGCGCATCGCGCTGCTCATCCCCGGTGCTGATCGAGCTGATATCGATGGTGGCTTCCACTTGGCTGCGGGTGGGATTTGCGGTGTCCTCATCAGAGTCCCGGTCAGGCCGCTAAAGCTGCCCTTAACATTCGAAATCATCATGTGCTTCACCTTGAACTCCGCATGCGAGTGTGCAGGATCGATCTTCCAGGTGATGGTGGAGACTGGTGCGACTGTGCTTGTAGACATGGCTGAATAGTCCTTTCCTTTGTTGTTCATTTGTATCTGCGGAACCGGTCTCTCTTTCTACCAGTTCATGATTAATTTCCTGCGCGAGCTCTTATCCGCCGATCTGGAGAATCAGATTACGGGCAAGCTCCAGCTCCTCCTGCGTTATCGTATGAGGCCGGCCAGGGTAGCGCTTTGTAGTGACCTTCGCACCCATCGCACCCAGGATTGCCGCCGACTCCTCCACACGGAGCCAGGGCACATGTGGATCGGGGTCTCCGCTGCATAGCAATGCAGGTGTGCCTGCAAGTTCTCCGACAGGTGTGTGAAGTGAACCTGGTGGTCCAATCAGCCCTCCCGTAAAGGCGATCAACCCTCCGTATCGTGCCGGGTGGCCGGCCCCAAACTCCGTCGCGAGGCATGCACCCTGAGAAAAGCCGGCAACCACAATCCGTTCGCGACCGAAACCGGCTTGCTCAAGTGACTGGACCACGGATTCCACCTTCGCCAGAGCAGAACTGAGATATGGCTCGTTCGACTCTAGCGGTGCCAGGAACGAGAACGGATACCATGAGTGTCCTTCAGCCTGCGCGGCGAGGTAAGACACATTTGGGAGATGGAACGCGGAGCCTAGTTCGAGGATGTCCTCGGCTGAGCCCCCGCGCCCATGCAGCAACACCACGGCGAGGTCCGCCTTATCAAGCGGAGCTCCAGCCTGAAGCACGGCTCCCCCGGCATGTCGATCGTTCGTCATGCCTTCACCTCCTCCTGAGCCTTGTGCAGCGAAACTGGAGGCAAGTGCCGCGTCAGTTGAGCGAGATTCGCGCCAAGCCACTGAGGCACTCGGAGTTCCTCACCCAGAGACTCCAGAGGCTCGTCGATCGCGAAGCCCGGAATGTCTGTTGCGAGTTCGAAGAGCACCCCACCCGGCTCACGGAAGTAGATAGACCGGAAGTAGTCGCGCTCCATCACTGGCGAAACGCCCAGATACCGGCTGATCACGGCGTGCCACTGCTTCTGGTCCTCGTAATCCTCCGACCGAAAGGCAATGTGGTGCACGGTACCTGTGCCCGGACGGCCCCGGACGGCTTTGGGATCCACCACGATATCGAGATGATTGCCCAGCGCGTTTCCAGCGGCCGAGAACCGCAACCTGTTTCCCTCTTCAGCCACCTTACTGAAGCCCAGCACCGCGAGTGCGGCTTCGGTCTGGCGTGCGTCGCGCTCCAGCATGGTCACTCCAAAGAAACCGTGGATCGCATGCTCAATGGGCACATCGGCAAAGCGCGGGGCCTTCAGAACGCCGGACTCGGTATGACCTACAAGCTCGATCTTCATGCCGTCCGGATCGCTGAACGTCAAGACGGTCTCGCCCACACGCTCTTCCTTGCCATCCAGTGATACATTCTTCGAGGCAAGCCGCTGTTCCCAATAGGCAATCGACGTCGGAGGGATGTTGAACGCGGTGTGCGTCACCTCTCCTGCACCGACGATTCCACGCTTGGCATGAGGCCAGGGAAAGAACGTGAGGATGGTCCCAGGGCTTCCTGCGTCATCGCCGAAATAAAAGTGATAAGTTCCAGGATCATCGAAGTTTACAGTCTTCTTGACGAAACGTAGACCGAGTACTTCGGTATAGAAATCCAGATTCCGCTGTGGGTCGCCCGCAATGGCGGTTACATGATGGAGTCCTACGATTGGTTTGGTTGGCATCTGCAACTCCTTCGATATGATAAGATTCGATATCGAAGTAAAAGATTCAAAGATGAAATCGCGAAGGCTAAACCGTTCTGAATCTTCCTTCGGCGTCGAAGCATCTTGAATTGCATCACTATGCACAAGTCCACCTCACCCGACGTCCCCACAACCGGCCCTAAACTATGGGTAATCTTGGCGAGAGCCCATGGCGCACTGGCGTCTTATGTCGAACACTGTATCGACGCCGAAGGACTTGGCCTGAGTGATTTCATGGTCTTGGAGGTTCTGCTGCACAAAGGGCCAATGCCGATCTCTGCGATAGGCGAAAAAGTGCTTCTCGCGAACGCTTCCATGACAGCCGCCGTAGATCGACTCGAAGAAAAGCGCTGGGTGGTTCGCCAGAGCTCAGACAGTGACCGGCGTAACAAAATCGTGAAACTAACGCGCGAGGGTCGGGCCTTCATATCCGAGTTGTACGCACAACACGCACGGGACATCGAAGCAGTGACCTCCGTGCTTACCCAGCGCGAGCAGGATCAGTTGCGTGCCCTGCTCAAGAAGCTTGGCCTCTCTGCCAAAGCCACAACGCTGCAGCGACGCACAGGAGCAACCCTGGCTCCTTTTAATGAAGCGAACATGAAATTACAAAAACGTCGATCATCTCAAGTTACACGGGGATAATCCGTTTACCTACCATAAGACTCTGTGGGTTACGTGCGCCAGCTTCGCAGAAGGAGGCACTGAAAATGATAAAGCCCGGCTGCGTGGCAGCCGAGCTTTATTCTTCACTATTTCTATTAGCGGGTTTGAGGAAAATCTCAGTCATTCGCTTATCTGTGGCCGCCGCCCCCGCCACCGCCATGGAAACCACCTCCGCCTCCGCCCTGGAAACCACCGCTTCCACTGTGGAAACCACCACTGCCACCGCCGTGGAAACCGCCGCCACGGTAGTAGCGGCCTCGTCCGTAATAGCCGTAGCCGCCGTAGTAGCCGAAGGGATAGAACCCCCAGCCGAACGGGCTGTAGAAGGGGTACGGGCCTATGAAGGTGTATCCGTACGCCCCGGGATCCCAGTACCATCCGGGCGCGTAGCCAGCGGAGGCGTAGTATCCGGAGAGCTGGCTGTTCTCCTCGGAGAGGTATTCGGAGCGCAGGCTGCTCCAGTTGTAGAGGTCATCCTTGGCCGCATCCTGATCGAAGTGCTGCGACTTCACGCGGGGGCCGTCGCTGAGGGCGAGCTGATGGCCCTCTTTGATCACATCCCACTTATTGGGAGCTACCTGAGCGGCTGCCTGTCCTTTAAGCACCGTAGCGACATCGTCGTTGGCGTTGAATTCGTACAGACCGGTCTTGAGGAGCTGGGTCGGGACGCCCGCTTCGATAATCTGGACGTCGTTCTCGTGATGGATCTCATCGACCTCGACGGCTGCACGGCCCTGCTCCAGCTCGAGCTGGGTAAGGGTGAGATCGGGCGAGACCATTTTGACAGCGCTGTTGTCGTCGAGACGCAGGTAGATTCCAGGGGTCAGAAGCACTTCCGCCTTGCCCCGAGTGGTAGTAAGGACCTGACCCGGGTCGAGAGAGACAGTTCCAACAGATTGTTGAGTGACGGGCTCTCCTGCAAGGAGAGCGGAGCCCTCGATGTAATTGATTACCCCTGGACGGGCTGGGTTTGCGCCGAAGGCCGGCACGCACAGAGTCGCCAGGGAGATGATAACGAATTGTTTCACCCTGGAAATCATTTCTCTATAAAACCTCTCAATTATTTGATGTGCGGGGAGGGGAAAAGACGCAGTGAAAGGCTCTAGGGGCAGGGGCTCGTTGACACCTCTCCTCTGATGCAGTCATCAGTTGTGTTGTTTACCCACCTCGGATGGATTGCAAGAACGTACCGCAAAGCCCCCAAAGGGCCTGTACGGACTCTATCTAGCTCTGCAAGTCGTATGACGCGTTTTCGGAGCACCGGATGTGTGTTCTGCTGATGACGATCTGGCGATAGAAAGCCGGATGTATCACGGGGATTGATTGCGCCAAACGATTACCTGTGAGGTAATTGCTGCCCCTCGCAATCTATTCGATATTGAAGTTGTAGACGTACAAGACTGCTTGCGACGCTACAGATCACACGGGAGAATCACATGCCAACCTATCCGATTCATACGATCGCATCTGCGCCGGAGAAATCGAAGCCGGTGCTCGAACAGTTACAGCAGACGTTTGGTATTATTCCCAATCTCGCCGGCGCAATCGCGAATTCGCCGAAACTCGTGACCGCTTTCCTTGCCGTGTTCCAGCAGGTACATAGCAGCAGTCTTACTGAGCAGGAGATTCAGATTGTTCTCCTGACGGACGCAGTCGCGAACTCCTGCACGTATGCCGTCGCGTTCCATACCGCGCTGGCGCTCAAAGAGGGAGTAAGTTCTGAAGAGACCGACGCGATTCGTGAGCGGCGGACACCCAGGGATCAGCGATTTGCTGCACTCTCGATCTTGGCAAAGACGCTCATTGAAAAGCGGGGGCATTTGAGCGAGCAGGAGCTCGATTCGTTCATCCGTGCCGGTTTCACAAAGGAACAAGTCCTGGAGGTCATCACCATAGTCGCGGCTTCGACAATCACCAACTATGCTGGAAACGTAGCCAATCCGGCGCTTGAAGATCAATTTCGGGCATATGCCTGGCAAGGGTGACGACGGATGAACGAGACCAGGCAAATACGGTGCTGGCGTGGCTTCACTCGCATCATCCAGTTCTGACAGGAGGCCATCGAATGGGAACACAATCTGTTTCCGCAGTTCCTCAGCTCGGAGAGTTGCTGCGCCACTGGAGACAGGAGCGCGGCAAAAGCCAGCTTGATCTCTCGCTGGATACGGGCATCTCGCAACGCCACCTGAGCTTTGTGGAGAGTGGGCGGAGCGTACCCAGCCGGGATTTTCTGTCGATTGTTTCAGACGCTTTGAACATTCCGCTCCGCGAGCGGAATGTTCTGTTGCTTGCGTCAGGATATGCACCGCTTTACAGCGATCAGAGTATAGATGCCGAGCAGATGGCGATCGTGACACGGGCGATCGACCGGATGCTGCAGCAACATGAGCCGCATCCCGCGCTTGTACTGGACCGGTACTGGAATGTGATTCGAACCAATGAGGCTGCACCACGATTCTTTGCCTCATTCATTGATTTGGAGGCGAGACCAAAGCCGCGCAATCTTCTCGATCTGATGTTTGATCCGGTGGGGATGCGGCCTTTTGTTGAGGAATGGGACAAGGTCGCAGCCGGCCTGCTGCAAAGAGTTCGGCGAGAAGCGGTGGGACAGGTGGTGGATGCGAGCCTCGCCAAACTGCTGGAGCGGCTGCGGAATTATCCCGACGTCGCAGCACTGAAGCCACGGCTGGAGCCTCAGAGCCCCGTGTTGCCCATCACCTTTCGGCGAGGTGACGAGCGCTTCTCTTATTTCTCACTGATTACGACGGTCGGTACGCCACAGTGCATCACTGCACAGGAACTGCGCGTGGAGTGCATGTTTCCGACTCATGTCGAAGGGAGCGCAGGGTGGTTCTGAGTAGCTGACTTCCGGATAACGTGCTTCAACCTTATGGGTACGGTCGCTTTAAGCTACTGACTTTATGTGGATGGAGCCTTCACTTTGTGCTTCCACCCACACTGGGCCGAAGTTAGCCCGAAGTTTCCGTTCGAGTCGTCGTAAGATGGCAGCCATACGCAGAGCTTCCAGGAGTTTGTCAGGATGAACGCGGCGGCGTTCACTGCCTGAGTTATGTCGGTTCTAAGGTTTTCAGTACTTACGGGAGGATCCCGTTTTTCTCCATCGGGGGTATTAGAGAGATTTGTGAACTCAGCCTGGGGTAATCCTGGCCAAGACGCCGTGAAGGTCCGAATGAAAGGTGGAACATCGATGAGCAGGATTGCACGCTTGCTGCTTTGGATTGCAGTGGCACAGGCAGGTTGGGCACAAAGTGGGATTCCTGTGAAGCTCGGCCCGACGGACGTCATACCCACCGGCAACGAGTGGATCGCATTGCCCACCATCAGAGCAGTGGATGGTGTACTGGGAAGCTTCAATGTGCTCTCCATGCGCGATCGCGGCCTGCTCGAGGTGACAGGCGAGACCGCGGGGCCAGTGCTCGAGCCGTATTTTGCCGTAGATGGCAAGCCGCTCGCGTTTCAAAATCCCGAGTGGACTCTGCGGTCGTACTGGATTCCAGAGGCGCAGCTCACTGTGAACAGTATGAAGGCGACGCTGATGTGGTGCGCGCCTCCAGGTGTGCGGGGAGCGTTTCTGCGGCTCACTTTGACCAACAACAATTCCAAGGCGGCAAAGGTCACGCTCGGGGTGCGCGGAACGTTTGGCGGCCTGAACCGCGTGACCTATACGCCCGTGGAGTTGCTGGGTGAGCGAAGGGGCGCACCGGCTCCCTGGACAGGCGGTGGAGGCGAGGTGTTCTCATTCGTTACCTCCGACACGCATTTTTCCTGGGCCTTGTTGTATCCGGGATCGCGGGCGGAAGTGAACGGACCACCCGTTACCATCGCGCCCTCGGCAGATGCATCGCAAACGGTGACGCTGGACCCGGGCAAGACTGCGGAGGCTCATTTCGCCATTGGTGTGGGCGTGGAGGAGTACTCGGCCACGCAGTCCGCCAGGGCGTTAACAGAGACGATTGACCGCGAAGGAACCGATAAAGTGCTGGACGATGCTGAAGCCTGGCTCAGCAAACGCACGCGGACGACCGGGCGTGCCGATCTCGATATGCTCATGAACCGTAACTTCCTATTCACGCGCATGTACGCATGGGGCAAGTCGCTCGACACCGAGCAGGTGGTGGGGATCACGTCGCGCAGCCCGCGCTACTATGTGTCGGCAGCATACTGGGACCGCGACGCCATGCTGTGGAGCTTTCCGGGGCTGCTGGATACCGACCGTGACATGGCGCGCTCGGCTCTGGAATATGCGCTCACCGTTCAGTTGCGCAACACTGGCACACATAGCCGGTTCATTGACGGCATCGTGCTGGAGGACGGACTGGAACTCGACGAAGCAGATGCCCCCGTGGTCGCGCTCCATTCTTACCTCGAACGAACCGGCGATCTTGCGTTTGTCAAGCAGCACCGTGCAGACCTGGATTTTCTGCGCCAGCGCATCCTGGAAAATTTCGAACCGCAAATGGGACTCTACATCACGCTGCAGGATGCGCAGGATGAATACCGCAAGCAGGGTTTCTCCACGTATGACAACGTGCTCACCTGGCGAACGCTAAAGGACCTGGGCGATATGTACAAACAACTGGGCGACGCGGAGTTGAGCCGCGAGATGGTGTCGAAGGCTGACGCGCTGCGTGCAGCCATCCTGAAGATCTGCGTGACTTCGGACGCGCCAGGCGCGGGTGGGCCGATCTTCGTCTCGGCAACCGACGGGAAAACTCCGATTCTCGCCGATGTCCCACCAGGATCATTGCTGAAGCTCCCCCTTCTCGGGTTCGTTCCCCAAGACGATCCAATGTTCGAGCGCACGTATCGCTGGCTTCACTCGCCGAACTACGAGTGGTCGTACAGCGATGAGCGGTTCGGGCTACCTGGGTCTTATCGAGTGCCGTTTACGACTTCGTGGAGCGTGGCGGACCATCTGCGGCTGAAAGCGGGCCGTGACAAGACCATGAAGGTGCTGCTCGACAGTGACTGGGACGGCGGTATCATCACCGAGGGCGTGAGCGCGAGCACCGGAAAGGCTGACCAAGCTGGACGTGCGTTTGCCACCGCGGCCGGCTACGTGGCGGATGCCATCTGCACAGCCTTCTGCCGCGATGCACATTGAGCGGGCAATGCTTTTTGAGGTCGTAGTTTTGAGTAGGTGAAAATCGGCGCTCATCCAAGAAGTGCGACCGAGTTCGCACTCGCTCAATGAGGACATCGAGCTCAGTAGCACCTTAAAGAAGAACGCCACGAAGGATGGTTCCTAGCCTCCTTCCCTGGATGTCGTAGATATTGAAGTCAGCTGCCGCCCCAGGCACCAGAGTCTCTGGAAGACCTAGCATCCTGGCGGGATTGATCGAGGCCAGCCGCGAAGCAACGGGCAATCCAGCACCGGTCATCTGCTGCAGGTTTTCCACGGCACGATCGAGGCTAATGACACTGCCTGCCAGTACACCGTCCTCAGTTGTGCAGGTCTCCCCTGCAACATGTACGACAGTCTGGCCTAGTTTGTACTTGCCATCCGGCATTCCAGCCGCCTCAAGACAGTCAGTGATGAGGATTGCACGATCTGAGCCCTTAGCTCTAAGCCATAGGCGAACTGCCTCAGGTGAGACATGCACTCCGTCGCATATTAGATCGGCATACAAGTCAGCTCGGTCCAGAACTACTCCAAGAATTCCGGGCTCTCGATGATCGTAGGCACTCATTGCGTTGAACGTATGCGTCGCCGATACGACCCCTGTCTCTAAAGCGGCAATGGCTTCGGCCCGCGTCGCCGCTGAATGTCCCATTGAGCACCGGATCCCCAGTGAAACAGCATGGGCAATTGTCTCAAGTGCTCCGGGTATTTCAGGTGCAATGGTCATCAGTTTCAAATGTCCGCGGGATATCTCCCAAAACCGGGTCAATAGCTCTGGCGAAGGTGTAAGGAGGAACTCGGCCGGATGCATACCGCGTTTTGTATGCGAGAGAAACGGACCTTCTATATGAATGCCTACGGCCTGGGCCGCTTCCGTGGACGTGTCGGACTCAATGAAATTAGCCATTCGCTCCAGAGCGTATGACGTTGCCTCTAGAGAAGCCGTAACCGTAGTTGGGAGGAATTTGGTCACTCCGGCGCGGGCAAGATACTTGGCGACCGTCTCCAGTGCTTCCGGACGGGCCTCCATCACATCGTATCCAGCAGCACCGTGAAAGTGGATATCTAAGAATCCGGGAGTCAGCGTGCAATCAGGAAACTCATGGTCGACCTGAGTGATAGCTTCTGAGTCTCGGGTTGAGATCCTCACGATCCGCCACCATCCATCGTGACAAGCGGATCTTCTAACACGCCTGACGAGGTTACCAGTTCCTTTGCTGCAATCGTTCTCCTCATCCCAGCCTCAGATCCATTGTGTGAACCTCCCACTTGTATTGGGCGAACCGATAGTTTTTCACCAGCTCAACATCTGGCGAGGCGCCTCAGACCGACTACGGCAAGGTCTCCACCCAGCTCAGCGCCTCTTCGAGATATTACTCGCGCACCAGGACCTCACGGTCACGAACATCACTCCCGCCAAACATGAGCAATCCGTTCCCCAGGCCGTACCCAATTTCTCGGCATCTCTGCTGAAGAATATCTCGAGTACGCCTTGGGGCGTCGTCTCCGTCTCCAGAGGCGACCGGTTCGTCGCGCCATTCAATAGGCACGAGAGTCCGCTGCAGTATATTCACAATTGCGTTTGTCGACAGGCTGAGTAGTCGGCACGAGTTTCACTGGCGCTCGGAGAACTTGTCCAGGGGGGCGTAGCGGAGGTCTTCAGTGTCGATGTCAAGGCTGACGAGGCCGGTGACACCAAGCTGGCGAAGGCGGATTTCAATAAATTTGATACTGGCCTGTGTCATGCGCTGCGAGAAGTAGATGGCACGGTGAGCACGTGCATAGGCATTGGCGGCATCAATGAGGTGGCTTCTGAGCTGGCCTGCGGCATCGGCAAAAAGATAGGCGTCGGCGTAGGGGGTGGAGACCGGCGTTAGGACGAGAGCAGCAGTCTTTTCAGTTGCTGCGTCCGCGAGGTCCTGTATCTGGCGGCCTATGTTTTGGAGGGCGGCGTCGACGGACTCGAGCGCGTCGTGCATGTACGATTCCGTCTCGTAGTAGTTGAACTGGATTTGCTGGAGCGCGTACCAGCCGCCGTCCCATGCGGCCCATCCGCCGGACGGGATTTGTTTGCGCAGGTCGAGTGATTCGTAGTATTCGGCAAGTTCCGTGGCATTCGCGACGGTAGCGATAGCCTGTTGTTTTTCCTTTTGAAGAGGGCCGCCGGCAAGGGTTGCGGCCGCGAGATTAAGGGCTCCGGCGATCTGCTCAAGAACGCCGAGGAAACTGTAGGCTTCGAGGGCATAGCGCCCAAACCTGGCAACAGAGGCTAGGCGGCGATTCGTGGTTTCCGTCCGTAGCACTTCCACAGCGAGGTCGCGTGGGGTAGCCGGAGGCGGTCCCTCAAGGGGAACAGAGCCCGCGGGTTTGGCGACACTCGATGGCGCAGTTGTGATTTCACCAGAAGTTGTCTGAGCAGGCGGTTGCACAGGCGCCTGCGGTCCCCCTTTTCCGCTGGACACTGTCTTTCCTGTGGGTCCGTCCCCGGTTGTGATTTCACCAGAAGTTGTCTTCGCAGGCGGCTGCACAGGCGCCAGCGTCCCTCCTCCTCCGCCGAATGCTGTCTTTCCTGTGGGTCCCCCCCCGGTTGTGATTTCACCAGATGCTCGACCCCGGGTGTAAATTGTTTCTGTCGCCGAGTAGAGTTCGCGTCCTTCGACAACTCTCCTCTGGACCTTCTTGGCGGTTGCTTTAGGCGTCGCCAGAGAGTCCTCCACATGTTGAGGCAGGCCGGTTCCTTTGACTGTTCCTTTTTCTTCTCCAGGTAACGCTGACCTCATGAATACTGTTACCGTCGCCTCTTCTACGCCCAACTCTTCAGCAAGTTTGCCTATTTGCGCGTGACACCGTTCAGGGTGAGGGCAAACCGTTTGATCTGTAACAAAGATGATCTTTCCGCCGCGGAGTTTTTGCCCTGTCCCTATTTGAGTTCGAGCTATGCGGATAGCCTTCTCCTCCGCGTGTTCATTTGTGTCGCTCCGGGTAAGAAGATTGATGACCGCGCGCCCATTTGCATCGAGGATCTTCATCCTGCCAAATGTGACATTGCCTTCCGACTCTTGAAAATGGCGTTGTGCAATGACGTCTTTCCACATTTCGGCGGGATCGTCCGGCGTGTCTGTAATGGGCGGATCCTTGGATTCGCCTGGCCCGTTGCGTTGGAGTATTTCCAAATGTTGCGCACCTTCTTGTTGAACGACATGTGATAACTCATGGGCAATCAACCGCCGTCCTTCGTGAGTCTGCGATGCAAATCGACCGGCGGCAAACACGATATTGTGTCCTGCGGTATAGGCGTGAGCGTTCACGTCTCGCGCCGATTGCTCGGCTGCTGCGCCGGAGTGCACTCGTACTCGGGAAAAGTCGTGGCCAAAGCGCGGTTCGAAATAGGTACGCGTCGCCGTATCCAGCGGTTGGCCCGGGGAGCGCAATACCTCGTGGACAATCGGCGGGGCAATGGATGATGCAAAAGCTTGTCTCGATCCGCTGACTCGGGCGAGTTTTATCTGCGGGCGTCCGAGTTCCTTCTCCGATTGTTCCGCTTTGCATTTATCGCAGCTTCCCTCGCAGGAACACTTACGCTGCATTCCGGGAGCGGCCCTGGACACCGGGGAACTCATGGCGCTTCCAGTCTCCGGCATGCGCATTACCTGCTCGGCAACACGTTCCGCTTCCAGTTCGAAGATATCGCCCGGCGTGTTCACCTCAAGTTTTGTTTGCAGATAATATCGTTCCTTGCCGCTCTCCTGACGCTCGCCGCCAACAATCGAGTGATTGCTGACGAGGGTGCCTTGGAGAATGCCGCCGGTCGCTGGCGTGGGGGGGCTGGGCTTTTGCGAAGGAAAGATTGGAATCCTGCCGAAGTCCCGCGTAGGCGCAGGAAGGACATGCACTCCCGCAGAGTGAATCTCAATTTGCTGCGTGCTACTCTCGCTCCTTAATTCGCTCGCCGACTGCGCCCCGGGGCGGGGTATAGCCTGAATGCCGATGCCTCGTTGAAGTAAATGTGCCCCAGCGGCCGCAGAGAGGCTAGGCCATTGCGCCACAAGCCTCGATTCTTTGTGGTCGGAGCGGCTGAGTTCTGGTTTTGCATCCACCTTCGAAGCCAACATTACGCCCTCTTCAGGATGATCTTCTCAGCGTATGCGCTGCACTCTTGCGGCTGAAAGGAACAAACACCATATTTGTGCGCGGCAAATTTTCCAATCAAGTGCGTGTAGTTAAATACAAGGCCATCGGCTGTCTACCCCTTCTAACTGATTGAAATCATCGGTGATTGTGTTTAGAAGTACAGACGTCGATCTGGACGCCTCGTTCAATCAGGACACAAAGCGACGAAGTTATGAGTTTCAGGTAAAGAGAGAAATTTGGCCTGCGCCACAGTGTGAAGACCCAAAAGCTTCCAAAGTAGAAATCGAAAAGCGCAGGGAAAAGGCGACAACCCAGCCTGAAAAATTACAACTTAGCTGAAGGATGGTGCTGGCAGACAGGGCTAGTGCATCCGCGCTCCGGGCGGGCAGCGCCGCGATGCCGGCGTGCCAGGCTGATGAAATTGCGAACAAGTGGATCGGCCTGGTCCGCCTTGCGCCACGCCAGGCCGATCTTCCATTTCGCCTCAGCCAGTCCGGTGTCCAGCAGTCGAACGTTCGGGACATGCATCAGGCTAGTCGAGCGCGGCACCAAACTAACACCTGCACCGCCTCCTACGAGGTTGAGAACGGTGAAAAGTTCGTTGACCTCCTGCACAATGCGAGGACTAAAACCGGCTGCGCGGCATGTCTGCACGAGATGATCGAAAAAGCTGGCTGAAACGCCGCGCGAGATGACGACAAATGGCTCGTTGCGAAGACTGGAGAGCCCCTTTCGATATGGCATGCCCCGCGGGATCGCCGCAACCAGCCTTTCTTCGAGCACGGGTACGGTGACAAGGTCAGGGCGGGTGACGGGAAGCCGGACGAAACCCACATCCATATCACCTTGTTCGAGCGCCCGAATCTGGCCCGGTGTAGACATATCGCGCATAGACACCTGCACTTCCGGAAAGTCTTGTCGAAATCGCATCAGAATATCCGGCAGGCCAGCGGCGAGAGAGGCGATGCCAAAACCTATCCGCAATAATCCGGCTTTTCCCTCGACAGCCAAACGCGTCATCTGTTCCGTGATCTCGGCCTCTCGCAGCAGGCTTCGCGCACGATCTCGCAGGATCTCTCCAGCCGGCGTGAGAGTCACACGCCTGTAACCGCGTATCAGCAGCGGCCCAGCTACTTTGTCCTCCAGCCGTTGTATCTGCTTGGTGAGCGCGGGTTGACTCAGGTGCAGCGCTCCCGCCGCCTGGCCGAAGTGGAGATGATTCGCGAGCACAACGAAAGAGCGCAGTTCTGAGAGTTCGAGAGCCATTCCTTAAGGTTATCAGAAAGGCCACTATGTTCTATTGGACAGAATGATGTGAAAGCTGCAGCCTAGTAACAGGAGTAAGCGTAATGGGCTCAGTCGGCATAGATCCAGGACTTGTATCTCGCAAAGAAAAGCCCAGCAATACGAAAGTAAAGTGGCCAAAGTGGGCGCTGGCCATGCTCTTTCTGGCGGATGGAGCGGGCTTTGGAACCTGGGCGGCTCATGTGCCGGTATTCAAACAGGTCCTCAACATTGAGAATGGGTCTCTTACCTTTGTGTTGATCAGCGTCATTGTTGGCGCGATCATCAGCATGCCAGTGACGGGACAGCTCATCGCTCGTTACGGCAGCAGAAGCGTGATCCGGATTGTGGCGATCACATACGTTCTGATGATTGGACTTCTCGCGCAAGCTCCCAGCTTTTTGCTGCTTGTCCTTTTTGCAGGCTTGTTTGGAGCTGCGAAAGGAGCCTTTGATATCTCGGTCAATGCCCAGGCGATGGCGGTCGAAGAGCACTATCAGCGTTCCAGTATGAGCTTTTTCCAGGGCTGCTGGAGCGCGGGAGGATTGCTGGGCGCGGGTGCCGCGGGCCTCATGCTGCAGCATCAGGGCACGATTCGAGGGAATCTTTCACTGACCGCGGGCCTGCTCGCTCTGTGCGCTCTCGCGAGTCTACCGTTGCTTGTGAACGAGACGGTGAAACCGCGGGCGGCCTCGAAGTTCGTCTGGCCAAGTCTCGCACTGTTACGGATTGCGATTCTCGCGTCCTTTGGATTGTTAGCCGAAGGGGCGATTGCGGATTGGGCTTCCGTCTATCTGCATTCGAATATCGGTGTTGCTCTTCCCCTTGCTGCCGCTGGTTACGCTGCCTATGCCATCGCCATGGCGACGGCGAGGTTCTCGGGTGACTGGCTGGCGTTGCACTTCAGTGGGAAGAATATTTTGCACGGAAGTGGCCTGCTGATCGCCGCCGGTCTGAGCTGCACTCTGCTGTCTCATTCCTGGTGGCCTGCCGTCATCGGCCTCATGCTTGTGGGAATTGGAGTCGCAAATATCGTTCCAGTGATCTGGAGTGTAGCGGGCCGCGATACCAGAATGGGAGCCGGTCCGGCCATCTCGGCTACCGCGACGATCGGCTATTGTGGCTTTCTGACAGGGCCTCCGATCATTGGATCACTCGCCGTCATAGTTGGGCTGCGCACGGCGATGGGAGTGATTGTGCTCGCCGGGATCATCGTCGCAGCCGGGCCTATATTCTTTCCCTTGAAATCATCTTGATGGGCAAACAAGAAAACTTCAATGATTTGAGTCTTGATAGCTCATGGCGTCGTTGACCTGTCTGACAGAACTCAACAGATTTCGAGGAGGTTCAAAACGAGTCTTATCCTCTTAATATGTCTTGGTTGACGAAAAACGGGCTGGTCGGACACTCAACCACTGCGGATGGGTTCGGCGGCAAGAATGCTGTCACGCAAAATCACCCAGGCACTCTGTGGAAGCTTTAATTGAGCCATCGGGTAGAAGCGTTAGTGTCAGCGACCCAGGAAGCCCCAGACTAGTTCTGCGGGCTTCCACTTATCACCGATTAGTGGCCAGTGGCTCACTGGGCCTGAGGTGCCGCCGCTGCTGCAGTTGCTGGCGCAGGAATTAGATTTACTGTATCGACCACTGCGGAAGCCCACTTCTGAATTTCCTCAGCGGGCCAGTTAATGTTGTTTTTCTGCGCCCAGGTCTGTGCTTGAGGGAGCAGAGAGGAGAGTAGTTGCGACAGTTTTTGCGCTCCTGTTCCCGACGTGGTTGGGGCCAGAGCTTCGGCACCTGTAGCGAGGCCAAGCGTGGATTGATACAGAGGCAGGACTTCGGGAAACGCGAGTGTGACGATCGGTTCCGCATCGGTAGCTACCTCTATGCCGATGTGGAGAACTTTCTTGAGGGTACTGCCGAGATGTTGAAGGAATGTCATGTGATTCTCCTATTCTTTGTTTGGGTGGGTCGATGGCCGGCGTCGGCTCGGCCGATTAGCTTTGATCTGGTGATGGAGACCGCGAAGTCACGATAATTCCCAATGTTCGATATTCTGTCATTTCTCATCGCAGCAGGCCCTTGCAAACACTCTGTATTTCATTGCCTCGGATGTCTCCCGTATGAGATATCGAAAACGGCAGGCAAAAGACGACGATTGAGAAAAAGAAATGCTGTCGACGGGCAGAGCTGTCCGCTTGTCGCAATTTAATTGGGTAATTGGCTAGTTGCTGTCGTTTTCTTCTTACAGTTTTTCGATATCTCCAGTGAGGGCGCAACTGAAGCGACTTGGGCTCAATCTCCGCTGACTCCCCCAGATTTTCGTTCGATCGGAGAAATGGACGCAGAACGTGTGCCCTCTGAAAATAGGTCGTCTGTCCTGGTCCAAATATCTGGTTCTATGTCGCCTGAGCTATACGAAACCGAATGAGTTGCAGACAGTGAGCACATTTGCACAAAAGCTAAATTTGTCTCACGGGCAGAAATCTCCTGGCGTTGTCCGGGCTGACAGAGCTGTATCCGAACCGGTGCGGCGAGGTTCGTCTGTTCAGCCTTTGCAACGCCAAAAGGGCGCCGTTGAGATTTCGACGAGCGCATCCGGTAATCTATCTCACCAACCGCTCGACTTCAGCCAAATTCCTATGGAACCTCCGGCAACAGAGAAGGCACAGTCGAGCCCGGTTCTCGGCATGCCGGAGCACGAGTGTGAACGAGAAGCGGAGCGCATTTCCAATGAGGTGATGCGGGTGTCCGAGCCAAAAGCACATCCGGCATCACGATTAGAGTCGCCAATCCACAAATCTCAACCTCTCCAGGTAATGCGTGCACAGACCGCTGATGTGGGATCCACAGCGGTTTCACCTGAAGTTCATCAGACACTGCGATCAGCCGGCCAGCCTCTTGATTTCGGGACCCTCAACTTCATGGAATCCCGTTTTGGCCACGACTTCGGGAAGGTGCGTGTGCATACCGACAATAAGGCTGCGGATGCAGCCAAAAGCATCGGGGCGCGCGCATTCACTGTTCACCACAACATTGTGTTTGGCCGCGGCGAATTTGCGCCATCTACGGAGGCCGGGAATCGGCTTCTTGCGCACGAATTGACTCACGTTGTTCAACAGCAAGCTCACGCTTCGCACATGGCCGGTATTGTTCAGCGTGCGCCATCCACTCTGGAATCCAGCACCAGTGTCTCTGAGCGTCAGAATGTTCGAGTGCTCATGGGCGAACTGATAGAGGTCATCTCCGCTGACGATATCAGAGAGTTAATGACCGATGAGGATTCTAATCCGGTTCCCGCTGATACCGTGATTTTCAGTCCCGAGATTGCCGAGAAGGTCAAGCGAGGATTAGAGCAGATCGCGGCGAGGCTCTTTAGACAGGGATTTGCTAACAACACCTCCACAAATATCCCCCTGAACCTGCAGGCCTTCGGCGGTGTGAATGGCGTGTATCGGTTCACTTTGGCCAAGCACGGGAAAGGTTCCAAAAACGTGCTTATCATCGAGCAGGTGTCAGATAAGCCGCCAGGGGATCAGCCAAATACTGATCTGGCGTCGCAGCAGAAGCACTTCGAAAGCTTTGGATTCAAGTTTGGTGTCGGCTTCGATAGCGTCGAGATGAAAAAGCGTCTCTTTGCGGCACTGGCTCACGTGCCAGATAAGATTCTCGAGCGCGTACGTGGATTAACCTTCAACAAATACATGGACGATGTTGGAAGTAAGGGCGAGGATGGACACTATGATCCCGACAAGCATTCGATCGATCTTTATCGCAAGTCTGTCTCCGAATCCATGAATAGCCAGAACGCGGAAGGAGACGATCGGTTCTCGGGCGTTGTCACCCATGAAGTCGGCCATGCACTGGATGACGAATCCTTTACGAATGCCAGAGTGAAACTAGACTCACTTGAGGCGCAAGTGAAGGCTGCAAAACTTAAGTTCAGGCAGGCAAAGATCGACGTGAATGCTCCTATCCCAGATGAAAAGGCAGAGGCGGAGAAGGAGAGAAACGAACGGCGCGATATCCAGCACCTTGAAGACGAACGCAACAAGGCGGCAGACGAATTTAGCAAGGTCACGGTAGAAGGTCATTCGAAAAGCAAGAAGTTTACCGATGCCAGGGGGAAGGCCATCTCCAGTTATGGAGAAAAAGGGAAGGACTTGGAAGACTTTGCGGAACTCTTTTCTCTTTTCGTCCTCGATCCCCAATTGCTGAAATCACTGCGACCGGATGCTTTTGCATATTTTTCGAAGCTGTTCCTATGAAGATGAAGGCAATCTCGGGCGAAACGACTGGTCCTCGACCCTCTTCCTAAGGTCTCTCTGCAAGGGAGCCCGCATTCAAGACTCAAAAAAACCTTAATTATTTTCTTTTACCTGTCGTCTTTTTCGCTCCATTTGCGATTTCACGTATCAGAGAGCATCCGAAGCATTGGTGAACGGCTCGGATGACGCTTGAATTTCAATCAATTCCTTTCTGGACGTGAACGAGTTTTGCTGAGCTTTTACAGAGTCGGGCCCATTTTGGAGATAAGTCCCTAGAAAATTTATTCGGTGAGCGGTTCGTTACGAGCCGTTACTTTCGTCGGCCTCGATGCATGGAAATGATGCGAGAGTGCCCTTTACATGCGCCATGAAAACTTTCCATCGACAGCGATGGAAGTTCTCCGACGTGTTTCGACATGGAGGGTTTACGTATGTCGCAGTACTTGCACCCTGGCGTCTACGTCCAGGAAGCTCCTTCCGCAGTAAAACCGATTGAAGGAGTGAGCAGTTCGACGGCTGCTTTTGTCGGCTTTGCCGATAAAGGACCGGTGCCTGGAACTATTCTTCCATCGGGGCGACCGGCGCAACCCGTGCTGGTCACGAGCTTCACGGAATATACACGCACCTTCGGCAGCTTCCGCACTGACAGTTATCTGACCTATGCCGTTCAGTCCTTCTTCCAAAACGGAGGCAGCAATCTATATGTGATTCGAGTGATACCGACTCCGTCGAGTCCGCCTGCCAATAATGCCGCGTTTGCAACTGTGGTCGTCGGTGCCGGAACCGGGGCCCTGAATATTTCCGCGGCCAACCAAGGAACATGGGGCAATAACACTTGGGTCGTAGTTTCTCCAAGCTCCGATGGAGATCCGAATAATTTCAAACTGCAAGTAATGTATGGCTCGACGGCCAGCCAGGCGGTTGGCAACGTGGTTGAGACTTACGACAACGTTACTTTCAGCGGGAGCCCTAGTTTGTTGCCGGGTGCGGCTAATCCTTCAAGCTACGCGCGGCAAGTGGTGAACCGGGCGTCCGAATATATTGCCATTACGGCCGACTTCACCGCGCGGCCAGCCAATACGAATGTCAATCTGAAAGCCGCTCCTCCGGTTCTTCCGGCGCAGCTGGCCCATGGAAACGATGGGCTAGCGAGCGCCGTTAATTTTCTTGGTGCGCCAGCCACGGACAGCAGCGTGACAGGTACGGGGATATTTGCCCTGGACAAAATTACGGATGTCAGCCTGATCGCAATTCCTGGGCAGGGCGATGTGGCAACGGTGAATGCAGGCATCGAATACTGCAAGAACACGCGACCCCTTCAGGACTGCTTCTTCATCGGCGATATGGGTACGCTTTCTGATGTGACGCAGGCGCGTACTGACAATGGCAGGCCTACGGTTGCTACGATCGCGGATGCGCGGACGTTCGCAACGACTGGCATCGGCGGACAAGTTGACAAGTCAGCCGGGGACTATGGCGCAATCTACTTCCCATGGATCTTCGCCCCCGATCCAATTGGTCAGGGACGGAACCCGAAGATTCTTCTACCACCCTCGGGCTTTATGGCCGGTATTTATGCGCGCATCGACAATGCGCGGGGAGTATTCAAAGCTCCCGCAGGCACTGAAGCCGGAGTAGCTGGCGCGCTCGCACCTTATGTAACAGTAAGCGATGTCGAGCAGGACCAGCTGAATCCGATTCTTGTGAATGTGATTCGTTCAGTGCCGGGGAGCGGACTGGTTGTCTGGGGCACGTGCACCATCGGCAGTGATGCCTCATGGCGCTACATTCCTGTACGGCGCCTGGCCATCTTCTTGCGAGTAAGTATCTACAACGGCATACAGTGGGCTGTTTTTGAACCTAATGATGAGCCGCTATGGGCGAGCCTTCGACTCAACGTTCGAGCTTTTATGTTGACGCAGTTCCGCGCAGGCGCGTTCCAAGGCAGCAAGCCGGATGATGCGTTCTTCGTTCAATGCGACAGCAGCACAACCACGCAGCAGGACGTCGACAACGGAGTCGTGAATATATTGGTCGGTTTTGCGCCGCTCAAGCCTGCAGAATTTGTCGTGCTCAAACTGAGCCAGAAAGTTAACCAGCCTGCTTCATAAGCGGACGCTGCATGAGCAAAAGGAGGAACGGCATCCATGGCACGAATGACTGCGCAGACGAATCGCTTTGATCCTTATCGCACGTTTCGCTTCAAGGTTAAATGGGACAACCAATATGTAGCCGGCTTAAGTAAGATGGGCGCGCTAAGACGAACGACGGAGATCGTGGAATTTCGAGAAGCCGGCGAGAACATCGTTCCGCGCAAACTACCCGGCAAGAGCAGCTATGCGGATGTGTCGTTAGAGGCTGGCATAACATATGACACTTCCTTTGAGGACTGGGCTAACCTGGTCAACGATTTTGCCAGCCACAGCATTACCAATCTGGGCGAGTTCCGAAAGAACATCACGATCGATGTTTTTAACGAGGCGGGTCAGAAAGCACTCTCTTACAATTTGTACCGCTGCTGGGTTTCTGAGTACCAGGCGCTTCCTGATTTGGATGCCGGTGCAAATGCAGTGGCCATCACAACCATCAAGCTGGCCTTTGAATGGTTTGAACGCGATACCACAACGACAGAAAGCCAGGGGCCGGCGCGAATCGGCTAAGTAAGCAATGAACACGGAATGCCTTTCCGAAAATACCGTTTCTTTGCCAGGTGGACTCATGCTGCAGCAGGGCCAGTTCTTGAATACGGCGTGTCTGCGCCCGCTGTCCGGACGCGAAGAGGAGTGGCTTGCTCGCCATCGGAGCTCCCCCGGCGCCATGCGCGTGAGCTGGCTGCTCAACTCATGTCTGCTGGTGCTAGGCGATCGTCAGGCGAATAGAGATCTTGTTCGGCGCCTTTTGGTTGCTGATCGCGACTATCTGGTTCTGCAGCTGAGACGGTTAACGTTCGGGGATCAGGTACAGGCAGTCGTTCCTTGTCGGAAGTGCAGTCAGAAAATGGATATTGATTTTCAACTGAATGATGTGCCTGTCGAGTGCCGCCCTCAACGCGTTTCCTCGTACACCATAGAACTCTCAGATCGTATCATCCGCTTCCGGTTGCCGACCGGAGGAGATCAAGAAGCAGTGCTGGAAGCTAATAGCGACGATATGGCGGATGAGTTGATGAACCGTTGTGTTCTTGACAATGGCGGGGAGTTGCTAAGCGCTGAGGAAAAAGAAACAGTAGTGGCCGAGATGGAGCAGCGCGCGCCACAAGTGGAACCGGAACTGGATCTTAGCTGCCCTGAATGTCAGGAACATTTTCTTCTGTCGTTTGATACTACCGCCTTCTTTCTTGATGAGATGGCATTCAAAAGCGATGAACTGCTTCGTGAGATTCATGCATTAGCTTTTCACTATCACTGGAGCGAAACCGAGATTCTGAAACTGGACCGTCGCCGCCGGCGTGCTTATCTCGCACTCCTGAACGAGTCGTTGCGACGGGATTGGTTGAATTGAAAATGCCAAATTATCTGCAGAGAATTGTTGTCTCCGGAGCTCGAACGACTTCAAGCGTGAAGTTGAGTACTTCTTCTCGTGCAGTTATACCGCCAATCTATTCGTCCATCCAGACGCCCATGAGTGAGAGTGGACAGCAAAACGGCGGTGAGTTTTCTGATCCGGTGATGTTGGGAAATGATGAGATGTTTAGGATGGCAGCGGACGAATCTGCGGTAGGAAAGCAAGACATCGTATCGCCCGCCGTTGTGTCAGGAAAAGAGCAGCTGTATTCAATGCAAGCGATGGATACGAGTTCAAATGCCTGGTCTTCCGGTGGAGAGGCATGGGTTACCACCGATCCATCCGCATCTACTGTGCGAGTGGCGGCTCCAAAGGGGCTTCGACGCGCGCGATTTGGCAATGACCAGCAGAACGAGGCGAGCCAAGTTATGGGGCAACCAGTGGATCATGTGTTCCCGCAGGTCCGAGTAGCGCACGAAAGTCTCTCGCCAAGGGATGTCGAGGTGCCTCAAATATCAAGAGAGATCTCTGATGATGCACAGAGCGTACCTGTTGCTTCTCAACCAAGACCGACGATTACAAAAGAGACGACTTCGACTGCACAAACCGCTGTGGCAGATGAAGGGGCACGAGATCAGGTGCTGTCTGTAGTGGAATCGAGACCCCAGGGGAAACAGCCGTCACCGCTTAGATTCGTGGCATATAAGCAAATTGAAGCGGAGCGTCCTCTTGAGGCTCGAGCGACAGCGCCAAGACAGACTGCCCCATCTTTGGTTTCCAACGCTACAGATAAGCCTCGTCGGAATCAGATTTCGATTGGCCGCATCGATGTGCAAGTGAACAACCAGACCGCGCCACCGCCCGTGCGGCCCCAACCAACAAAACAGGCGACACATTCGAACTTTCTTGACGCGCGGTATCTCAGCAGATTTTTTCTGAGGCCGTAGACGAATTTACAAAGACTATGAGCAGTAATACAGCAATCAAAGACGTGACACGAGGGCTGCAGATGCTGCTCTTGAGCCAGCTCACTACCGTGAGTTCGGCCGTGCAGGTGAGCTTGTTGCCTCCAGGAGAGCCGATGCCTTCGGGGCTTGGCGTAAATCTCTACCTGTATCGCGTCATGGAGAGCGTATTTACCAAAAATCAGCCTGCTCTAGGCCTGGAGCTTTACTACCTCTTAACGCCATTTTCTCCCGCTCCGGAGCCTTCGGCGACGAACGGCGACGACGCTCACACAATGCTCGGAGCTGCGATGCTTGCTTTTCATCAATATCCGGTGCTTAACGATGTTCACATTCAAGGATTTGATGCAGATACAGTATTGCCTCCGGGAATCCTGGGCAGCTTCGAGCAGATCAAGATCAGGCTGGCGATTACGAGTCTTGAGGAGCTTTCGAAGATATGGGCCACGATTAATCAGCCTTACCGGTTGTCAGTAGGGTACGAAGTATCGTTGGTCGAACTCGTACCGACACTTCCACTACCAGTGAGCGGCAGTATTGTGCAATCAACGGGCCTGAGCGTTTTCTCCTGGCAAGCGCCGCGGCTGGAAGCTTTGTCGCCTACTGCAGGAGCTTTGGCGCATGTGGCAGGCAACGCGGTAGTGGCAAACACGCTTACTATCAGCGGATCGGGGTTGAGTTCACCTGGGCAAACGCCTACAGCGCTGGTTGGTGGTCAGATTGCTTCAATCAACACCGCTCCGGCTCCCACAGACAGCTCCATTGCGGTGACACTGCCGGTTAGCCTCGACGCTGGACCCAATGAAGACATAGAGGTAGCCATCAGCGGCAAATCCGGCGCGGCGTTGACGTTTACTGTCTCGCCGTGGCTCTCGTCTCTCACGCCAATCCGTACCGCACTCGATATAAGTGCTGGACCACCTGCGCCTACGTTGCTGCTCAACGGCATCGGTTTTACGACCACCGCACAAGGGGTTCGTTTCGACGGGCCTTCAGGAACTATGAACGTGGCGACATTTGTCAGTGGTGTCACGGATTCGAAGGCAACCATCACGATTCCTTCAAACCTGCAGAATGGCATCTACCAGGTGCGAATCGTGCTCGGTGGGCCAGATAACAATGTCTCCAATGCGCGCACGCTAGAAGTGATTCCGTTGCTGAAGAGTCCGATCGGGTTGGCAGTGACTACGGTCGCTGGCAATCAGGTGCATCAACTTACTTTCAATGGTGCGCGACTGAATGGAACAGATATTCGCGTTGTGATCGATGGCATCAGCTATCAGACAAATGCGAATACCAACGCCACACAGTTGATATTTACCTTAGGACGATTATTGGATTCCGGACCGCACTCCATTGCGGTGGTAGTGGATGGAAGTCGATCTCATGACGTTGCTCTGGGAGTGTCCTGACATGGCAACGAATGGAATCAACTGGGTCGACTACAATCAGCGCTCTCTGGTCACGGCTATTGCGGGAGTACGCGCTTGCCTCGAAAGCCACATCAACTGCGCCCAGGAGAGTGGACCTTTCGCAAATGATCCACCTCCCGGCATGGAACCTGTGACCACATCCAGTCAGTCTGACGCAAACGGCTCCGAACACGTCTCTTCACTCGACGTCCTGACGCAAAGCTTTCACCTGTCGTCATTTGAGCGCGCGATCGTCGTTCTGTGTGCCGGCATGCAACTCGATTCTTCGTTGGTGAGTCTTTGTGCTGCTGCACAGGGCGGGTCGAATCGAAGTTATCCAACGTTCAGCCTGGCACTGGCAGCGTTGCCCGCTCCGCACTGGAGCGCACTAAACCCGGAAGCTCCGTTACGCCGCTGGCGTCTGATTGAAATTATGAATCAGCCAGGAGCTTCCCTGACCAACAGCCCACTGACGATCGATGAGAGGGTGCTCCACTTCTTGACCGGGATTCAATACCTCGATGAACGTCTGGTAGGGCTTTTGCGTGCAGTGCATCCAATGGACGACATTGCCCCTTCACATGCAGCGCAGGGACACTACATCGCGGTAGCTTGGAGTCAGCCGCACCGTCAAGTTCCAGTTATCCATTTGTGCGGTGCGGACGAGCTGACCAAGCGTGCGGTCGCGGCATCGGGTTCTGCAGAAGCCTGCTTCGGGCTCTATGGTCTGACAGCTGATCAAATCCCGGCGAATGCGCAGGAGGTTGAGAACCTAGCGCGGCTGTGGGAACGCGAATCTATATTGACCGCAAGCGCACTGTATGTCGAGACGGAAGGCATCGATATAAACGATGCAAAGGCCGTCGCCCAAGTGTCGAGATTCGTAGAGCGCGTACAAGGGCCAGTAATTCTAAGCTCAAGAGATCGGTGGCGGCCACTAGATCGCAGCGTGAAATCTTTGGACATTGGTAAGCCTACCGCCAAAGAGCAGCAGGATGCGTGGGAGGGATTGCTGCGCACTGCGAATGTGAATGTCAACGGACATGCTTCTCAACTGGTAGCGCAGTTCAATCTAAGCTTTGCCGGGATACGCGCATCGGTGGACGAGGCTTTCGAGTCTGCGTCGGACGGCGATGCGTTAGCACAAGCACTTTGGGAGGCCGGACGCTCACAGGCACGAGCGCGGTTGGAAAATCTGGCTCAGCGTATAGAACCAGTGGCCCAATGGAATGATCTTGTGCTGCCGCCGAGCGAGAAGGCAATCCTACAGGAGATCTCGTCCCATGTGAGGCATCGATCCAAGGTATATGAAAGCTGGGGTTTCGGCGGAACGTGCCGCCGAGGACTTGGCATCAGTGCATTGTTTGCAGGCAGCAGCGGCACGGGGAAAACCATGGCCGCGGAAGTGCTGGCCAACACTCTGCATCTCGATCTTTATCGGATCGATCTCTCAAGCGTAATTAGCAAATACATCGGCGAAACGGAAAAGAACCTGCGGCGTGTTTTCGATGCCGCTGAAGATGGTGGAGCGATCCTGTTTTTTGATGAGGCTGACGCGCTGTTCGGAAAGCGCAGCGAAGTGAAAGACAGCCACGATCGCTACGCCAATATCGAGATCAATTATTTGCTACAGCGCATGGAGTCCTACCGTGGTTTAGCCGTGCTGGCTACGAATATGCGGAGTGCCTTGGATCAAGCTTTTCTACGACGCATTCGTTTTGTAACCAACTTCCCGTTTCCGGAGTTTGCCCAACGAGAAGAGATATGGCAGCGTGTATTCCCGGCGGATGCGCCTACTGAAGGATTGAACGCCAGCTTGCTGGCCCGCCTGGCTATCCCTGGAGGCAACATTCGTAACATCGCCATGAATGCCGCATTTCGTGCAGCGGAAGAAGGAACGCCGGTACGCATGACACATTTAGCGCACTCTGCACGGCATGAGTTCGTCAAGCTGGAAAAGCCCATACCAGAAAAAGAGATTGCAGCGTGGGATGTGGGTTTCTCACGGAAACAGAGAGATGCAGAATGTTGAACCTCAATATTGATTCGCTGGCGTTGAACTTCACGAATGCGGAAGGGCACGAGCACCGCATCCGGCCTATTGTCGAATTGGCGACCGCAATGTTTGCCGAGCGAGCGGAAGAATATTTCGGAAAAACCTCCAATGTGTCCGGCTCACGAACACTGGGTAAGACGAATACTCCGCCAGTGAGCGTAAACCTGCGAGCCATGACAGATGAGCATGTTGCTTGGGACATTGCAAACGCGTGGCTACAGGCAATGACGCTTAAGTTGATGTGACCAACCGAAGAGAAGCAAATGCAAAGAGCATTTACGGATAGGACAATATGGCGGCACTAAAAGGCGCATTTCTTAATTTCGGTGCGGGTCTTCTGGGAGCACTTCCAGATATCGTGGCATTCCAGTTCAATCCGGCACAGGTATCACGCACTCCTTCTATAGAGCGACGCCCTCAGCCGTCGGCACACGCTGGCGTGACCAGTGCAAAACAGCAGCTGTACCCGCCATCTGAAAGCATGAATTTTACGCTGCGAATCGATGCTACCGATTTACTGGCGCAGGGAAATCCGATCACTGCCGCGAGGGGCATTCTTCCGATGCTCTCGGCGCTCGAGATGCTGATGATTCCCCAAAACTCGCTTTCGCAGACTTTGCTTTCGTTGAGTGGCAGCTCCGGATCGCACCAATCGCCACCTACGAGCTTGCCGAGCGTGCTGTTTTTCTGGGGACCATTTCGCATTCTGCCAGTGGCGATTACGAATTTGAGTGTCACAGAAACTGAATACGATACGCTGCTCAATCCGGTCCGCGCGGATGTCTCCGTGAATTTGGATGTGCTGCAGCCACATCAGTTGGCAGGGGACTCGATAGGCAATGCGGCCTACAACTATTCACTAGGTGCGAAGCAGGCAATGGCTGCACTCAATCTTGCTAATGCCGCGCCATTTGGAGTCAGTTCGTCGCTCTCGTTCTCATTGTGATGAGTCGGTAGCTGCTGAAAGAGGTAAAGATGATCTTCAAAGGTAGCCGTTATGCCAACGTGGCCACTTACCAGGCGGCGGATGCGAATGGGGAAGTGGTGACTGCGCTGAAGGCACGCTTTATACCGTCGACGCCCGCTGGTTACTTTCACACATACACTGCCGATGAGCGGTTAGATCTCATCGCCTTCAGGTTTTATCACAATCCGGAGAAGTTCTGGCTAATCGCTGATGCCAATACCGAGATGGATCCGGAAGATCTGCTTGAACCGGGGCGGCAGTTGGCAATTCCGCCAAATCGCACTTGAATGCCGCTGGGCAGAGCTAACAGTTGCGATTTACGGCGCGGTGTAGGGAACTGGGCCGTGAAAAGGATGAGAGATACAGAGACATTCGCGGTCCTTAATCGGAAAAGATGGCCAACAAGGCGTACCAAATCGAGTTTTCGGGAACCGCAGTCGATGAAGACTTTTATGAAGATGTGGTGAGGCTGACTGTGGAAGAAAACACGACAGTGGCGAGTACGTTTCATCTGCAACTCGGTCTTCGACTTCAGAGCGACGGGTCGTGGACGTACCTCGATGATGATCGGCTTGCCGTTTTCAACTCGGTCACCGTTAAGGTTGGATTTACCGACGGTTCAGGTGACGCCAATGAGGGACTCAAGACTGTCTTCGATGGATTCATCACGAATGTGGACGTCGATTTCGGCAGTGAACCGGATCACGCCTTTATCAATATTGGGGGCCTAGATACGAGCGTCATGATGAGCCTGGAAGAAAAAATCGCAACGTGGCCAAACATGGCGGATAGCGATATCGTTCAGCAAATCGTCGCGAGCTACGGGATAACGGCGCAGGTTCATCAGACTGCGACTACACATCAGGAAGATGACACGATCATCGTTCAACGTGGTTCAGATATTGAGTTTGTACGCGATCTGGCCCGGAAGAATGGCATGGAATTTTACTTCGAGACTGATGATACCGGGGTACTGACCGCACACTTCAGCGCTCCTCAGCTTAGTGATACGCCTCAGCGAGATCTTGCGATTCAGTTCGGAGATCAGAGCAATTTAAAGAGTTTCTCCGCACACCTGAGTGGGCTTAGGCCGTTGAACGTGAAGGCAACGCAGATGGATATAAGTTCTAACAGCCCGAATGTCGCGCAGGCGAGCGATACGCAATTGACCAAGCTCGGCGACAAAGATGCCAATGCGTTGATTGGGGCGCAGCTGGATAGCCAAATCACTCCGAAAGATGCGCAGGCGCTGATCCTCCTTGGGCTACCGACGAGCGATGCGGCGGAGATGCAGACTATCGTTCAGTCTGTGCGCGACGAGGCCAGCTGGTTTATCAGCGCCGAAGGAGAAATTAACAGTGATGCGTATCAATCAGTGCTGCGGCCACATCGGTTGGTGCTGGTGAAAGGTGCAGGTACGTCGTACAGCGGCAAGTACTACGTCACGCGAGTATTACATGAGATGAATCACGAAGGTGATTACATCCAGCGGTTCGAGGCGCGCAGAAACGCGCGTGATCTGGACGGCAGTGAACAATTTGGCAGTGGCAGCTCAGGGCTTTCTGTTCCGGGGATATAGCAATATGAGTAACTCTCACGATGAGCTGCTTGCGCGACTTCTGTATTGGGTGGAACACCGCCACTATGGCAAGTACCGCGGGCAGGTAACAGACAACATGGATCCGGACAACCGTGGTCGGGTTAGGGCCAAAGTACCCGGAGTGTTGAGCGAGGAAATGACGGGTTGGGCATCACCGGCGTTTAGTTATGGCGGCGCCAGCGAGCAGGGATTTTTTGCCGTACCTGATGTGGGAGCAGGTGTATGGATCGAGTTTGAGAGAGGCGATCTGAGTTATCCGATCTGGAGCGGCACTTGGTATGCCGACGGAGCTATTCCCGAATCTGCCCAACCCGGGAAAAAGGTTTTGAAGACGAAGGCTGGTCATAAGCTGGTGCTCGACGATGATGGCGGAATACTGGAAATTACGGACAGCAATGGCAATACCGTCACTATGGATTCAAGCACGGTGAAGGTAGCGGTAGGCAGCGCGACCAAACTTGTCATAGATGCGCCTCAAATCGAGTTGGTGGAAAACTCAACGCATCCGGTTGTACTTGGCGATGAATTGCTGCAATACCTGCAACAAATGGTTCAGGTGTATCAGCAGCATATGCATCCGGGTGAAACCACCGCTGCTGGGCCAGTAACACCAATGCCGCCTATGCCACCCATGCCGCCACCGACATCGCTTCTGTTGTCTACGAAGGTGAACACAGGATGAGGCCAAACGGCGGCTGATACGAAAACATGCAACACGGATTCAAAATTATCGCGTAGTGGCGCGAAAGGAAAAGAGTGGTGGACCAGATTCAATCCGACCAACTGGCGCAGCGCTTTCTCGACTATCCGTACAGCGTAAGCAGTACGGGAGTGCCGAAGTTGACCGGACCGGACGATCACACGAGAGACCTGATCCTGCAGGTACTGTTCACAATTCCCGGGGAGCGGTTCAATCTGCCGGAATTTGGAGTAGGAGTTCAGCAGTTAGTGTTTGCGCCAAACAGTGACATGCTGCGCGCAAGCGCACAGTTTCTTATCAGCAATAATCTACAGCGATGGCTTGGGGATCGCCTTGAGGTCAACCAGGTAAGCGTCACGAGCCAGCCGGGAGAAGAAGAAATCGTAACGATAGAAATTACATATACGTTGAAGGCAACACAACAAAAACAGACCCTTCAGGTTCAGGTGTGACTGTGACCGCAAATAACCTATCGCCGACGATTCAATGTCCCACTCCCGTGCTCGCTCCTGGTGCGCAGGGAATTGCGCGCGTCGCCGTAGACGATGCTAATGCAAAGCTGATCGTTACCTTCCTCAATCCGATTACTCCATTGCAGCAGACGTATCTGAGCAATGCGCTGAGCTATGCACTTACTGGTGGGCAACGGCTGTTTCCCAGAATTACTACAGCTGAGATGCCAACGCCTACGAGTCCGCCGAGCGCGAACCAGACCGTCGTGCTGACTTTGAGCGGTCTGGGAGACTTCTCGATTTACACACTTACGGTCAACGGGTCGGGCATCGATCCATTTTTCGGGAGTGCCAAGCTGCGTTTCCGCCTTGCTTGCGACGATCCATTCGATTGCGCTAAGCTCGCTGCGCAGTTAGCTCCACTACCCGAGATCGCTGTAGCTATTGATTATCTGACGAAAGACTATGCGGGCTTTCGCCAGGCGCTGCTGGACTTCGTTCCCACACGTTTGCCGGCGTGGACTGAACGAAGCGAGGCGGATCTGAGCATGGTGTTGGTCGAGCTTTTCTCTGCAACAGCAGACAACCTTAGCTACATGCAGGACCGTGTCGCCAACGAAGCTTTTGTGAATACTGCGACTCAGCGGCGCTCGGTTGCCGGGCACCTCGCCCTGATTGGCTATCAGATGGACGACGGCGCTTCTGCCTATACGTGGTTGCAGTTCCAGGTAAGTGCTCCGCAACTGCTGCTCTCGGGATTCAAAGTAAGCAACAATCCAAGTGCCAGTGACGATCCAGTGATCGTGTTCGAAACCCTGGCTGATGCGCAACTTGATCCAACGAGCAACCAGATGGTGCTCTATAACTGGAAAAACGACGACTGCTGCCTGCCTAAAACGCAATTCAGTGCGGCTCTGCAGGGGAGCTTAGGACATCTCAAAAGCGGCGATTACCTGATCTTCGATGGGGGGGGCAATCAAAGAGATGTGGTGCGACTGACGGCAACACCGCAGATTATTCAGACTGCTTCGATCACCTCGCCGCCTGCATTCGTAACAGTAACGGTTGTGACCTGGGGAGAGAATACGTCGCTCACTCATGATTACTGTGTCGACGGCACGACGGTGCGCGGTAATGTCGTACCGGCAACACATGGGGAAACGGCGCTGGAGACTTTGCGTCGCCTTTCTGATCAAGAAAAGGCATTTCTAAACGCAGAGATTACCGCACGCCCGATCGGTGCACGCGTCGCACGGCAGCGGCTCACCTTAAGTCAGGCGCCTCTCGTACATCTTGATACGAGTACCCTTGCACTTGGTCAGCCGCTGGGAGCTGCAACGTCAGAGCCGACTGCGTTTACTACTCGACAGCCGCACAGTATCAGCACATTACAACTCACTGTAGACGGAGATTTATGGCAGGAGAAGACAAGCCTGTTGGAGAGCGGCCCTAACGATACTGTCTTTCGAGTGGAAATAGATGACGTCGGGGAAGCGACAGTGGTCTTTGGCGACGGAGTGTTTGGACAGCGTCCCGCAGAGACCTCCACCGTCATTGCAAACTATCGTATCGGTGGCGGCAGCACAGGCAATGTAGGAGCAGACTCGTTGGTGTTTGCTCGACCCAGCGTAGCTGCACCATGGCTGAATTCCGTTACAAATCCGTTATCTGCAGTTGGAGGACGGGATTGGGAATCACGCGATCATGCGCGCCGTGTAGCTCCCACCGGCTTTCACCAACCGGTCGTTGCCGTGAGCGCCGCTGACTATCAGGAAACTGTAGCGTCGTTTGTCGATTCCTCCGGAAAGCCGGTGATTCAGCGTGCCAACGCGAATTTTCTTTGGACGGGCAGCTGGCTGACTGTAACGGTTACGGTCGATCCGCTTGGAACGGAGGGCCTAACGGCTGATCTGCGGCAGCAGCTGACAGACTATCTGAATACCAGGCGGCTGTCCGGTTACGACATTCAGATATCAGGTCCCGTCTACGTGCCAGTTGATCTTGCCCTGCAGGTTTCGGTGGCGACTGGTTCAAGCCAAAGCGATGTTGAGCAGGCTTTGCTGCAGGTATTCAGCAGTGGCATATTGCTCAACGGTTCGCTCGGTTTCTTCCACCCCGACAACTTCACGTTTGGTGACAACTTGTTTGCAAGCAAAATCTATGCGGCGGCGATGACGGTGCCGGGCGTACAGTCGGTTACCATTGCACGGCTGGCGCGCTCCCGCGCAGCACAACCTGAACAGGAAACCAGTCTCAACCTTGCACAGGGTTTTCTTCAAACGGGAGCTGATGAGGTGATCCGCCTCGATAACGATCGCAACTTCCCTGAAAACGGAACTCTTGCCGTGACTGCGAGTGGAGCGATGTCATGACAATAAATCCCACAAGCAGTTGCTGCTCGCAGATGACGATTGCTTCGACCACGACGCCGATTATTTCGAATCCTTCTGGCCTGCCGGCCATTCGCTACCGAATTGGCACATTCACCAGCTTCCGCCAAGCGATGCTTGACTCTATCGCGCTTCCGGATCTTATGGCCACGTCAATTACTGTGTTGATGCAGCCGGTAGGGGCGATGGACACGACCATTGACGTGCTTGACTACAGCAATTTTCCTACTGCACCGAATTTTCAAATTAAGATTGGCAGCGAATACCTGCAAGTGATCGATGGTGCGGGCACTTCTACATGGAAGGTGGTCCGAGGTTTTGCTGCCGCTGCGTACTCAACGGGAGACACCGTCACTCTATCTCCACCGAACCCCTTTGCAAGCTGGCAGGCGGGAACGGCGAACGACTATCAAACAATGTTCGTCGAGCTATGGGCATACCTCGCGGACATCCTGACTTTCTATCAGGAGCGAATTGCGAATGAAGCTTATCTGGGTACCGCCGTTTTGCGCGATTCACTGTTGCGGCTCGTGAGTTTGATCGATTACCATCCTGGCCCCGGAGCAGGCGCAGGCGGGCTTGTTGCTTTCACCGCAGCGAAGGGAGCTTCACTCACTGTTCCCGCGAACTTCCGCATTGGCAGCAAGCCTGCGTCTGGTCAGTCGTCGATCGTGTTTGAGACATCATCAGCAGTTACTGTGTCGGGGGATAACAGTTCCATCCCGCTCTCCTCGATTTCGCCGGATGTTCCGTTTCCGCAGAACGCGATCGTACTGCAAGGGATAAACAATGGGGTTGCAGTCGACGATTTTGTGCTGGCGGTAGAAAACCAGGGGACTCCGAACGAGGCCATACACCTATTGCAGATAGCTAGTGCAAACGTGGACAAGGTAGCCAGCGTAACTACGATTACCTGGATCCAGGAGTTGGGCGATGGCTCTTACACGCAGGCTAGTAAGCAAGTGTCGCTGTATACATTGCGTCTAAAGGCAGCGCCATTCGGCGTAAATGCTCCGGCGTGGAATACGCTCTCGCCGATGCTTACCAACTTTAACGGTAGCCCGAATGCCAGTTTTCCTAGTGCACCGTACCAGAACGATTGGGATACACCCACAACCCAATCGGCTATTGTAAATCCCTGGTTTTACGTTCCAGTTCCCAACGATTTGAATACGGTTTTGTGTCTTGATGCTATTTACAAGCAGTTGAGCTACACATCACAGAATCAGGGATGGGCGGTTTTGCTGACTGGAGGTGTATTTCAGGTCTTCCACGTCGTCGGCGCGCGACCGGTTGCGAAGGTGGCTTATTCACTGAGTTCCAAGGTCACTCAGCTCACTTTCACCGAGAACATGAGTTCGAACGTTTTCCCGATTCGCGATACGGTCGTACTGACTGACAGTGTACTGCTCCCTCTGCAAGTTGATCTTCCTCTTCCGTTAGCGCTTTCAGGCAACGAGCTGATCCTGGAGGGTCTGCAAATTCAACTTCAGCGCGGCCAGACAGTTGTGATCCAAGGGGATCTCTTCGATCCCATTACGAATGCGGCTACCAATATTCAGGCTTCTGAATCTTGCATCCTGGACGGTGCTCCGGTTCTCGACACTCTCAACAACATCACGCGAGCAAAGCTGAAGAATCCATTGATCAATACTTATGCCCGATCGAGCTGTTCTGTGTTGGGAAATATTGCCGAGGTTACTCAGGGTGAGACGGTAAAAGACGAAGTGCTTGGTAGCAGTAACGGGAGTGCCTTCCAAGCTTATCCGTTAAAGAAAAAGCCCCTCACCTACTTGCCATCCGACGACCCAGAGGGCCTCACCGTGGTAAAGGGCACTTTAACCGTGACCGTGAACGGAGTCGCGTGGAATGAGCAGTCGAGCCTGGGGCAGAGCGCCCCTGATGCGCGAGACTTCACTACTACACTCGATGACACAGCACAAACCACCGTGGTATTTGGTGATGGTTTTAACGGGGCGCGACCTCCGAGCGGCACCAACAATATTCATGCGCGCTACCGTAAAGGTCTTGGCAGCTCTGGCAACCTGCCAGTCGGCTCCATCCAGCAGTTGGTAGCCAGCATTCCCAACCTGAAAAAGGTGACGAATCCTATGCCATCAAGTGGTGGGAGCGATGCAGATTCTCCAGCTCAGATTCGCACGGGAGCTCCAGCCAGTCTGCGCACCTTCGGACGCGCAGTAAGCGCACCGGAGTATGCAGCCTTGGCATTGAACTTTCCGGGGATTTCCAAGGCGATGGCAATCTGGGTTATGAGCGATCCGGTTACGAATCAGGCGATAGCTCATCCGTATGTACAACTCACTGTAGCTACAGTGGACGAGACTCCAATTAAGGGAACACTACTGGCTTCAAATCTGCGCAGTTTTCTCGATAGTCATCGTGATCCAAATGTATTGCTGCGACTCCGAGATTTCAGCCCGGTTTACATCGAACTGATTGTCGAGATCGAGATTGACAGCCATTTCCCGCAGAATGCAACGCTCAGTCAAGTGCAGGTTGCGCTGAATCCAGGCGAAAACCTAGATGGCAGTTTCGGATATTTTGCTTTACAGAATTTGCAGTTTGGCCAGCCGATCTTTCTCAGCGCAATCTACGCGATAGTGCAGAGTGTTCCCGGCGTCACAAACGCGACGATTACGAGTCTGCGCCGGGTAGGGCCGGGTGTGGCCGAGCCTTCCGGTACTGTTCCTCACGACATCACTATTGGCCCAACGGAGATCGCCTCAATCGGTGCGGCGGGAGCGGGTCAAGGTCAGTTGATCATCACAGGCAGCGGAGGATTCATCGACTCATGAGCCGCAATCAAGCTGAAGATTTTGCCCAAAGGCTCTACTCGCGTATACCTGGGCACTATCGCGTCTACGATGTAGAGCGGGGCCAGCCATTGCTGGCGCTGCTACGCGTTGTAGGCGCGCAGATGGCCAACGTGCGTCAGGATCTCGATGCGCTTTGGGACAACTTCTTTATTGAAACTTGCGACGACTGGGTCGTGCCATACATCGGAGCGCTGCTTGGGGCCAACCTGCTTCAGCAACCAGTCGGGCAAAGCAACAGACTCGATGTGTGGAACACCGTGATCTGGCGACAGAGCAAGGGCACTCCGCAAATGCTTCAAGCCCTTTCCAATGCCATCAGTGGATGGCCTACGGATCTTGCGGAATTTTTCCTTTCGCTGGGATGGTCACAGAACGTGAACCATGTGCGTCTCGATAGGCCGTTGACTCCAGATCTGCGCGATCCGTTGCAGCTTGGATTGCTTGGACATGCGAATGATCCCTTTGCTCACGCCGTGGATCTCAAGCCAGCGCAAGCCCTGGATGGTCCGCGGATCGCAAGAAAATCTTTCGGAGTTAGTGTGCCTGCTTGGGGAACACCAGGACGTTATCAGATCAACAATCTTGGAGTATTTGTCCGTCGTTTGAAGACATTTCCTGTTAAAGGAGTGACACCCGCGGCAGTGGCTCCGGGTGGAATTACTCCGGCTGGCACCTCTTGTTTCACCTTTAATCCTTTGTTTTGTAATACTCCGTTATTTTATGCAGACAGCGCCGCAGCAATCACGCGGACTGCATTTGCCGCAGACCCATGGGGCACATTTGGTGTTGAGTCGGATATTGCTGTTCGCCAATTTGGCGTTCTGCTGGCAACGGAAGCTGCTCCTTCCGTTCATGAAACTTCCAGTACCACGCCATTTAGTTTCGGCGGAGCGTCCAGTGTTTCTCTACAGGAAATGCGATTGCTCGAACCTCGCTCCTTCCAGTTAGGCAGCACGCATTTTCTGATTACAGCAGTCTGGCAGAGCGGAAACACTTCAACCAATGTTGGATTCTTGAGTACATTATTTGCCGCATCGAGCAATAATTCAGCTTTCGAAGTCGGCGCTGCAGGATCGGGTGCCGGACAGCTTGTCATCACAGTCCGGGCTGGCAGAAACGGCATCGGATGGCCTGGTCCTGCATTGCCGACATCGCCCGCGGGGCGCTTTCCCGGAGCAGTGCTCGCGGTTCGTGCAGCACGCACAGGGGCAGTGCACTCCGAAGATGGCGTATATGTTTATCTGCCTCAGTCGCCTGTTTCACCTGGAGATGAGCTCACCTACTTTATTGCTGATGACGGTAGCACTTATACGTCATCGAATTTCACAACAGCGTCGTTGGCTTGTTCCTCTAACGGGCAGGTTTATCCTGCACGCTCAGCCGATCCGAGTAGTTTGCCAGCACAGACATTCACCAGGCTCAATCGCAGACCGAGTGCCATGGTGTTGACCGATGCCACACGATTCGGAACTGATTCTGTTCTGATCGAAGCCGCCTTATTTACAGGACCTTCCACTTTCCAAACGCTCGGAGGTATCGCTACCTCCGACCAGATACCAGGCGTCGATCCTGATTTGCAGGCACCAAATCCGTGGCCTGCGTATAGTTTTGCGCCGAGCAAAAATTCCGTCGACGGGAATACACTCGAGCAGGGGCTTCTAAGCATTCTGTTGCGGCCTCTCTCCGGGAATTTCATACCACCCGCAGAGTTAGTGGTGACGAATCGCAATGGGCAAAGTCTCCTGGTTTATCTGCCTGAGATACCGCAGGCGACCGACGAGACAAAATTACTAGTTGCCGATGATGGAAGCACCTACTTTGCTCCAACAGATGCAACTGCACAGCAATCTGTACTACAACTACAATCTCTCAGCGGACTCGTTTTGGCCCGCGCAGCACAGGGTCAGGTATTAGCGATACCGGGCCGCTGGCCTCTACAGCATCGTTCTCCGGTGGCCATCAACCTTTGCAGCAGTGAACGTGCTTCGTTGTTAACGGTAGGAGAACTGGGAATTGATCCGGAGCTTGGCCGTATTGCACTTCCACCTGGAGATCCTGCTGTCGTTTCGCCTCCACCGCATCTTGCTTTTGACCGCACTACACTGAGCGTCGATTTTGTCGAGGCCTTCACCGATTTCGTAGGCGCATTGAATTCCAGCCAAAGACAAAATGCTCCGGGTAATGCCACTCGTTACGTTTCTCGCTCGGGGGATGTAGATGACGTCATTGCGGACAATTTAACTGGTGCTCCCGTTCATGTGAATGTCTCTGATGCAGTCGCCGCTGCACGTGACGGAGACGTGATTGAAATTGCTGACAGTGCGACATACAGTTTTACGGCTGGCATTACGCTGCCCGCTTCGCTAAAGAATCTGTCCATCCGCGCCGCCAACGGACAACGGCCTTGTCTCATCTCTTATCAGTCTGCGGGTGTTCCCAGCGATGCAAGCTTTGTCGTCAATACGCCAATGTCTCTGCTGGATCTTAATGGATTGCTTGTCAGTGGTGGTCCGTTGGTAATCGATAATGCGATTTCTCAGCTTCAGCTGACGGCGTGTACCTTCGATCCTTCTAATTCCACAATTCCCTCGATCGTGACGAGTGACGCCAACTTGAACAGTGAGGCCGCATATGTATTGTCCCGCTGTATCACGGGAGGCTTGTGGCTAGGATCGGGAGTTAGCCAGCTCACCATTGCCGATTCCATCGTGGACCAGCAGGGAGGGGTGGCAATTGCCGGTGCTGCTCATATAGTGAGTCCTCCTGTCTTCGTTACCACTACCGCTGCCCGCAGTGTGCAGTTGGAGCGAGTGACAATCTTCGGTTCTATTTTCTGCGATGTGCTCATTGCCAGCGAAAGCCTGTTGAACGACATCGCGATCGTAAATGATCAGCAATCTGGCTGCATTCGTTTCACTCGTTTCGAATCGGGATCTGCTTTGCCGCGGCGCTATCGCTGTGTGCCAAGCGGGAATCAGATCGCTGGCTGCAGCGAAGCGATCCGGTGTGTGGTCCCGTTATTCAAGTCACGAAAGTTCGGACGTCCGGATTATGCGCAACTGATGACTGCGTGTCCTGATGTGATTCTGACCGCTGGCGAAGACCACGGCGAGATTGGTGTATTTGCTGGCACGCAGAACACGATTCGGTTGAAGAATTTGATGATCAAGTTACAAGAGTTCATGCCGGTGGGTTTGTCCCCGGTTATCGTCGCTGAAAGCTAGGGAGAAGATTTATGAAGGGCGATTTTTCGCGGTTTACATTCGATCCCCGAAAGCACTACTCCGGAGTCTTGCATCAACAGGGCCGTGTATGGCTTGATTCGGACTGGAACGAAGAGGTGCTGGAACGACTGGCCCTGTTGCAAACAGAGCTGCAGGACGTTGTTGGAGCTAGCGGTGTGCCTTCTCCTGGATCGAGTTTCCAGCTTTCGGCGAGCAAGAATGCCAACGCGCTCGATGATATCGGGATTTCCGCTGGCCACTGCTATGTGAATGGCTTGCTTTGCCAACTCGATGCGGATACTACTTATCTAAGCCAGCCCGATCTTCTCGATCCCCCACGCATTCCGATACCTACAGATGGATCCAAATTGAACGCGCTCGTGTATCTGGAGGTCTGGCAAAGGTTGATCACTTATCTCGAAGACGATTCAATTCGTGAAGTCGCGCTTGGCGGTCCAGACACCTCGGCTCGCTTGAAGAACATTGTTCAGGTGAAGGTGAAACTGCTCCCGGCGAATGGGGGAACACTCACCTGCGCTCAAGTGGCTCAGTTTCTGCCCACGTCTGGCAGCGGAACGCTCACCACGCTACAGCCCACCAATATCCAACAGCAGAGTCTGTGTCAGTTACCCGATTCCACCACCTTTACAGGGCGTCAAAACCATCTCTATCGCATTCAGGTTCACGATGGTGGTGATGTGTCCGGAAACAACCTCGGAGGGGCCTTTAACGTTTTGCTTTCTGCATCTGCTTCAGCGGATGCGACCAAGCTGACTGTGTCTCCTGCGCTTACCAGCGCACAATCAGATGCGGCCCAGCGCTCCGGCTTTGTTACTGTTGCCGACAACTCGGGCGCATCGGAAAGAGTGCCGCTCGCACTCGGCGGGATTTCGACGGATGGTATTACTCTGACTTTGGCGCAGGGACTTAAGAACGCATACACAACAGCGAACAGCGCGAGCGTAACAGGTGGTATTGCTCGCTTCAAATGGTCGCGTGATAACGCTGCCTTTGCCGTAAATGTCACCAACGTTCAGTCAGACAGAGTGACGGTGACTCTCTCAGGACTGGGTCACGACGTAGCTACTGCTTTGCGTGCCGGAGACTTGGTCGAAATCACGGACGACGCAAGCGAACTTGGTCCAGCGAGTGGTCATCTTACAATGCTTGCACAGGATCCTGATCCAGATAATTTCACGGCTGTGCTGACAGACCCCATTCCTGCCAGCTTTTTGTTGCCGGGCACGGTCAGCAGTCCTCCATCTCCAGCGGGCGATCGGCACATGGTTCTGCGCCGCTGGGATGGCGTAGGTGATGCTGCCTCTGTTTACAGCGACGCCGGAACTCCTGGAATGAATCTGGGCGACGGTGTGCGTGTTCAATTCGGAGGCGATGACCTGCGTGCGGGGGATTACTGGCAGTTCACGGCTCGCACTGCCGATGGCTCCATACAACCGCTTCTCGATGCGCCCGCAGCAGGCATCAACCGTTCGCGAACGCCACTTGCTTTAGTGAGCTGGGGACCTCCGCCCCTCAGCAGCCCTCCTGCGCCCGCTGGCTCCGTCGCGATGAATGTGACGAGCTGCCTGCCGGTCTTTCCGGCACTCATCAATTTTCCACCGATCGATCAGGGCTTCCACATCGTCGGCATATCGACAGTGGATCCCCAGAATAATACTTCGCAGCTTTTCAACGACAGCAATGTGCAGGTGAATTCATTTGCCGGAATCAATGTGCAGTGTGACGCGAATGTAGATCCGGCAAGCATTGCACGACCTACATGTTTCGTCACGGTGGAATATCCCATTTTTTTCGGAGACGCATCTGGAGCAGGTGCTTACTTCCCAATTGTCCTGGGAGGGACCGTCAGCTCCAGTGGCAGCGTCATCTCCTGGAAAGCTGGTTCTCAGGCTCAGACCGTTCTGACCCAGCTACTTTCAGCTTCGCCGAATGAAAGAGGTTTGCTCGCGCATCTGATCGTCAAAGGCAACTCTATTTGGTCGCAGGACGATCCGACGGTGTTTCTGGATGGCGAAGCCTTCGGCCAACCTCCCCAAGGTGGCAATACCAGCATCTCTTTGCGTCTGCCCAGTGGTGACCAGCGGCGCGGTGGCGATTTCGGCGCATGGTTCTGGGTAGTGGCTGCGCCCTCATTCATCACGGGGATTCAAGCCAGTCCTCCGAGCCCAATCAACATTGGCGATACAACCACGATCACCATGACATTGAGTTCGCAGGCTCCAGCTAATAGCAGCATTACGTTGACTCTTGATAATGCCAACGTGGCCATCACCGGGGAAGTTGCCGGCTCGCCTCCGTCGTTCACTGTGACAGTTCCAGTACAGGCCGGCTCCACTGCTGCGACTGTGACGGCAACCGGAGCAGCAGCGGGTTCCACAAACATATCCGCAGCATTTGGTGGACAAACTGTGGCCCTAACGATGGGTGTGCAGCCGACGCCCGTTTTGACAGGGCAGCTCGGACTGAACCCTGGCGCGGTATTTGTAGGTGGTTCTTCGACTGGCACAGTTACCATCAGCAGTCCGGCTCCCCAGAAGGGACTGGTCGTCAGCCTGTCCTCCAACAATACAAACGTTGCGCAGGTCTCGAGCGACAGTATCACTGTGCCTGCCGGCGCCACATCAGCAACCTTTACTGTTACCGGTTCAAGTCCGGGAAGTGCGACGATTTTTGCAGCTGCCGGTATAACACTCTCAGCCTTGTTCACTGTGGTACAGAGAAAAACAAAGACAGAGGGGAAAGAGAACCCTGAAAAAATAGGGGCCGAAAAAGTAAACGGGCGAGAGATTCTTCCTGAGATCAGAATGCCCGACAAAGTACTTTCAAGCGGCAGCTCTGCCGCAATAGCCAAAGTTTCGTTGTCGGGTCCTACTAGCACTTCAACAGGCGCAGCATTTATTCGCATGGAGGAGCGGCCTCCAGTGGGAGAAACAGTGCTCAGCCCGATCAAACCAGATCAGAAAGCCGAAGGCGCGGATAGTTTTGTAACTGCTGCTCCGCCTTCGATTCCGATAAAGCCGAGGGCTGCTGAACCGGTGACGAATCAGAAACCAACGGAAAAACCGCTGACTGCGGAGAAAGGATTCATGGCAGAGAACTTGGCAGACAGGCCATTGCAATAGAGAGATTTATGCTGATCATTCTTGCAAAACAGGAGGACGAGATTGCCGCATGGCTTGCTCATCGTTGGCAGAGTCACAATGCTGTGCTGGTTTCGGCGGCTGATCTCTCAACCAGTGGATGGAGCCTTCATCTTGCTTCTCCTGGCAAATCCAGAGCGTGTGTAGGAGGTCGCGATATCCGGAATGAAGAGATAAACGGCGTGGTGACTCGCATCCCACGCGTGGGAAGCGAAGACCTGGAACATATTGTGTCATCGGATCGGCGATACGTCGCTGCGGAAATGACGGCATTTCTCCTGGCGTGGCTTTCCAGCCTTGCGTGTCCTGTATTGAATCGACCTACTCCCAGCTGCCTAGGGGGCCCGATCTGGAGAGACGAAGAATGGGTCCATCTTGCCAGTCGGCTTGGAATCCCTGTCATGCCGGTTCGCAGGAAAACTCCTGACGATGTACCTTTGCCGAAAGTAGAATCCGCGTGCGCTGTGACGGTAGTTGGTGAAGCTTGCTCGGGCAATGCCGCAGAGCCACTCATCAAAAATGCTCGAAAGCTGGCGAAGGCTGCCGGAACGGATTTGCTGTCGGTTCGGTTCACTGGTTCTGAGGCGGACAGCGCATTCGTGAGCGCCAGCGCGTGGCCCAACTTATCATCGCCTGAGACTGCTGACGCCGTCTTACAGTGTCTGCTGGAGAAATCTGTATGCTAGTTCTGCTTTGGGGGCTGGACGGCGATTCTCCTCTCTCGGAGGTGCGTGATCAACTCAATCTGCTCGATGTTCCGACGAAGTTTGTAGACCAACGTCGTGTGCTGGAAACAGAAATTGAACTTGTTGTCGGTGAAACCGTTGAGGGCTGCATTCGCATCGGAAATGACAGTATCGATCTGGGCGAAGTTAGTGCAATGTACGTGCGCTGCTATGAGTCGGCGCGTTTGCCGGAGATTGCAGCCACCGGTCCGGATAGCGCCGCCAAGCAACATGCCATTCAAGTGGACGATATCCTGGCCTCCTGGTCGGAGCTCACCTCAGCTCTGGTAGTGAATCGCTTCACCGCTTCGGCTGCGAATGGCTCGAAGCCTTTTCAACTAGAGCAGATTCGCGCTCTTGGCTGGGGCGTTCCTGAGACTCTGATTACGACTGATGCAGACGAGGCACGAGCGTTCTGGAAGTATCACGGCGAAGTCATCTATAAGTCGGTAAGCGGAGTCCGCAGTCGTGTCTCGCGGCTGCGTGCAGAGCATGCCGATCGCTTCGCCGATCTATCCTCATGCCCCACGCAGCTCCAGCAATATATCGCCGGTGTCGACTATCGGGTACACGTGGTCGACGATAAAGTTTTCGCCTGCGAAGTGCGGTGTAATGCCGACGACTACCGCTATTCAGAGAATGGAGCTCCAGAGATTCGGGCCTGTACATTGACCCCCAACCTTGAAGAAAAATGCAGGAGGATGGCTGCAGCCATGAACCTTCCACTTGCCGGTATGGATTTGCGCCGCACCCCAGAGGACGCATGGTATTGCTTTGAAGTGAATCCTTCGCCAGCTTTCACCTACTATGAACAGATTACCGGTCAGCCGATTAGCCAGGCTGTGGCGTTGCTTCTGGCTAACGCGGCGCCGGAGTACATGCCTGAGGCCAGACATGGAGCCACGAGTGGTTCGGGTCGCTGCGGAATAAAGGGTTGAATATGGCTCCGATCCGAAACATCTTCGCGTGCCTGGTGCACGAAAGCCCTGAATGCGTCATCGACATGGTTCGCAATCTGCACTTCCTGGATCCATTCTCTGTCATTCTGTTGTACGACGGTGGTCGAACGCTGGACCTGCTCAACACCGAATTTCCGTTTGAATCATACGGTGCGATTGTGCATCCTTCCCCAAGACCAATGGAGTGGGGACGCCTTCACGATTTTGCTCTGGATTGTATGCAGTTTGCGCTGAACGAATTACCATTCGACACCCTCACCATTGTGGATTCGGATCAACTGGCGACACGACGGGGCTACTCGGAATACCTGACAGCATCTATTGGTGGACGCAAAAGGCTTGGGATGCTTGGAAGCTCACCCCAGGTTCAGCACCATACTACGGCACATGCACCGTCCCAAACAGCATTCAAGGAAATTGAACTATGGCGTCCATATCTGCGGCGCTTCCCTCAAGGCGAGCAAAAGTTTGTACATTGGACCTTCTGGCCTTCCACGGTATTTACCAGTGAAGCGGCATGGAATCTTGCCAGGCTATTCGCTACTGACCGGGAGCTGTCTTCGATCATGTCGCGATCCGAAATCTGGGCAACCGAGGAGTTGATTTTTCCGACACTGACGGCATTGCTTGGGTATGAAATCGCGGTCAATCCATGCAGCTACGACTTTGTGAAGTACAAAACGGACTACACCTCGGCGCAGCTGGACGCAGCCCTGAGTCGTGAGGACGTTTTCTGGGTCCATCCTGTTCCACGCCGGTATGACGATCCGGTGCGCAAACATATCCGTGAGAGGGTGGGGCATCATCTAACTCCAATTTGGACCAACATAGGGGACGCAATGCGCAAATTGAAACCGAGGAACGACACAGGCGTTGTCTTGTCTATTCCGATTTTGAAAAAGATTAAGAAAATCGAGGGCTGGTTGAATGAAGAGGAGGCTGATCTGCTTCTCGCCACCTGCAATCGTGCGGTCTCATCTCTTCCGGCTGAGTCTGCTGTAGTAGAGATCGGCAGTTTCCATGGGCGTTCTACGGTAGTCCTGGGGAGCGTGGTGCAGTCGTTGGCGGCACGGACTAAAGTGTATGCGATTGATAGCCACGAAGGCGTCGTGGGCGCTGCTGGTTGCAATACGGGGGTCATGTCGTTGGGTTCGACACTCGAAGTGTTTCGTCGAAATATCGCCGAGAACGCCTTGACGTCTGTGGTTGAAACCGTGGTGAAACGCTCCTACGAAGTGACTTGGGACAAGCCAATTGTGCTTCTCTTTATCGATGGTCTTCACGACTATGAGAACGTCTCTCGAGATTTTCATCACTTTGAACCTTGGGTAACAGCGGGCGGGTATATCGCATTCCATGATTATGCTGAGTACTATCCCGGCGTGAAGAAATTCGTAAACGAGATAGTTGCTCTGCCCCAATTTGAGGTGGTTCATCATGTTGAGAGCATGATCGTCATTCGCAAGTCGGCGTCAAGCTCAGTTGAGATAACAAGCTCAGCGGGCCTTCCGGCAACAGCGAAAACCTGGGTCGGCCCCGTACCGCTAGCATCATGCATCATGCCCACCGCAGACAGGCGGTCGCTGGTCCCCCAGGCCATTCATCATTTCCTGCGTCAGGATTACCCGAACAGGGAACTAACTATTCTCGACGACGGGGCAGACAGCGTTGCTGATCTTATTCCTCAGGATTC
>Ga0206959_10014_pt1 | contig 53794 bp, 25 predicted proteins | sample Alteio_BWOrgHeat_31_FD_152971 | JGI IMG/M metagenome (GOLD analysis project Ga0206959, IMG submission 152971) | Enriched cells from forest soil in Barre Woods Harvard Forest LTER site, Petersham, Massachusetts, United States -... | ecosystem: Environmental > Terrestrial > Soil > Temperate forest >...
TACGATCCCATCGTGATCTACGCCTACAAGCTGCCAACTCAGGCGGCAAAGTCTTCAGCTGACAACGCCACGCCCGGCGTAGTCGCAACCATGCGCATCGCCGATCATGTCGAGCAGGGAGATGCCCTCGGCGTGGTCGTTGCCGAGGCGGTGGGCGAGAAAGGCAATGCGCGGCTCTCCGCCGGGTCCGTTGCCGGGGTGCTGCAAGCGAAACTCGGTGGCGTGGGCGGGATCCTGCGAATGTGCGAGGGCAGGAGCGAGGAGGAGAAGAAGTAGGGCGAGGCGCTTCATTATGATTTGACTCCAGTGGTGTTGGGTTGAAGCCCACGTCCGAAAATCCGGACGTGGGGCACCCGGGTTCATACTTGTATGGGCTTAGGCCAGCTTCATGGTTTCGGGGTTCCAGTGCACGACGGTGCCTTTCTCCACACTGAGATTGCTGAGCAGGGCTGCGCCGGCAGCGCGGAATCCGAAGGTGGCGTCTTCAACGACGGGCTGTCTGCTGCGCACGGAGTTGAAGAAGTTGTGGAAGTGATCGTAGCTGTCGGAGTAGCCGCTGGGCGGGGCGAACTTCTCAATCGACGCGGGCACCACGCCGGAGAAATGCTGGATGGGGTACTTCTTACGGTACTCCTCGAGGTACTGCTTCTGCATGGCTTCGGTAAAGGTGGAGATGGTATACCCGGGCTCGCTTTCGGGTGGAGTGCGGTTGACGGTGACGGTCTGCCCGGCGATGATCATCTGTCCTTCTGAGCCGGTGAAGATAAAGCCCTCGCTCTCCTCGCCACCATCGACGAAGTTGACGCGCAGGCTGAGGTTGAAGCCTTGGGGGTAGTCGAAGAGGGCAAGCAGGACGTCGTCAGCGTCGCGGCCGTCTTTCCAGTAGCGCAGGGCCCCGGTGGCCATGGCGCGGGTGGGACCGTGGGCTCCTGTGATGAAGTGCGTACCGCTGAAGAGGTGCACGAAGAGATCGCCGGCAACACCGGATCCGTAGGCCTTCCACTTACGCCACTGGAAGAAGTGTTCGGCGTTCCAGGGAATCTGGGGCGCGGAGCCGAGGAACTGCGGCCAGTCGCAGGTTTCGGTTGAGGCATCGAGCGGGATGGAGTAGTTCCAGGCGCCGATCGAGGAGTTGCGGTCCCACCAGGCGCTGACCATGTTGAGCTTGCCGATGACGCCGGACGCGAGCAACTCCCTGGCCTTCGCATAAACAATGGAGCTGACGCGCTGGCTGCCGACCTGAAGGATGCGGTTGGTGGAGCGTGCGGTCTCGATGATCTCGGGTCCGTCGGGGTAGACGTGAATCATCGGCTTCTCGAGGTAGACGTCCTTGCCCGCCTTCATGGCATCGACAGCGGCCTGTTTGTGCCAGTGATCGGGCGTGGCGATGAGAACGGCGTCGACGTCCTTACGGGTGAGAATCTCACGGTAGTCGCGGGTGGTGAAGAGGTCAGGACCCCAGAGTTCTTTTGAGCGGGCGAGGCGGCCGTCGTAGCAGTCGGCGACGGCGACGAGCTTTACGCCAGGCACCTGGATCGCCGTCTTAGTGTCGCCCTGTCCCTGGATGCCTGCGCCGATGAGGGCTAACTGGATGTTGTCATTTGGCGAGGTGGGCGTTGAGGAGGCTTGCGCCCCCCCGACTTGTGCAAAGAGAGGTTCGAGACGTGTGGTGACGGCGGTTGCGGTGGCAGCCTTGGCTGCGGCTTGAAGGAATGTTCTGCGATCGAGCATCGTTGAGAGCGTCTCCGTAGTGTGGTGTTTCGGTGGCCTTTCGTGCTGCGGATGAAACCGTTATCCAATGTACGCCTGAAATTCCCTCCCGAGCTGAATTGTTGGAGGTCGGCGCTCGAAGTTGGAAGGATTGTTCTGAAGAGCTTTCTGCAATTCAGGGTTGCCTCGCGTATGGCGGAGCCCAAAATAGCTCATCCCGAAGAGTGCTGGGCTGCGAGGATCTTCGGGGCGTTTCCTTGCTGATAACTCAAACGCCAGTATCGCTGCGGCAAAATGCTGGTAATTATTTGGCAAGTTCGGCTTTTCCAGTGATGGTGAATTTGTCAGTGAGAACAGCGGTGGTTGCATCCGGTTGCGCACCTCCGAATGACACTATGTACTCGCCAGGGAGGATCACGCGTTCGCCCTTCTCGTCGACCTGGGCGAGCGAGCGCGGGTCGATAGTGAGGGCGACGTGCGTAGATCGACCGGCATTCAGCTGTACGCGCTTGAACCCGACGAGCACGCGGATGGGAGTTTCGAAACCTTTCGGTTGCGTGAGATAGATCTCGACAACCTCGTCGCCGGAACTGGAGCCCGCGTTTTTCACATCTCCCTCAATGATCACGGGATCGCCGGCCTTCACGCTCGCAGACGGCACCTTGAGATTGCTGTAGGCAAAGGTGGTGTAACTCAGTCCATAACCAAAGCGATAAAGCGGCTCGCCGGAGAAATAGCGATAGGTGCGGTCCTTCATGGAGTAGTCCTCGAAAGATGGCAACTGTCCGAGTGAGGTATAGAAGGTAAGCGGAAGGCGCCCGGCGGGATTGTTGTCTCCGGCCAGTGTCTCAGCGATAGCGGTGCCACCTTCCTCGCCCGGGTACCAGGCTTCGAGAATGGCATTCGCATGTTGCTGCGCCCAATTGACGGCGACGGCGCTGCCGTTCTGCAATACCACGACCAGGGGCTTGCCGGTTTCGGCGAGAGCCTTCAGTAAATCCTCCTGGACTGCGGGCAGATCGATGGCCGTGCGGTCTCCGCCGCTGAAGCCGTCGAGTTTGACAGGCATCTGCTCACCCTCAAGCGACGGTGAGAGCCCAACCAGCGCGATGATCACGTCAGAATGCCTCGCCGCATGCAATGCCTCGTCGCGCAGGACGGCAGCAGGCGCCTGCCAGGTGAGGTCAATCCCGGCGCTGCCGCTCGCATGGAAATAGTCAAGACGAATGGGATGCGGCTTGTTGTCGTCGAAATGCACGGGCGCTTCGATGACCGCGCCGCGTTCGCCGGTTTTCTTCGCGCCGCTTTCGACCAGCACCTTCCCGTCAAGATAGAGCCGGAATCCCTCTGCGTTTTCGCAGGCGTAGCAGTAATTGACGCGTACGCCAAGCTTATAATCGCCGGGAGCGGGCGGTACGAAGCTTCCGTCCCATCGAACAGAGAAATTGTTCCGCTGAAGACCTTCGACGGGAGCCACCTTGTCCCAGTTGAAGTTGATATTCCGGTCGTCGCGCATCAACACGGGTGTGCCGCTCAGGTCTTTGGATCTGTAGTACTTGCCTGTAAGACCATCCCCGGACCCGCTGGCTGGATGCAGGGCAGTGTGTTCGATGGGCATCGCCAGGCCTTCGACCAGGCTCGATCCCTGGGCGTAGTTAATTCTGGCGGAGGTGAAGCGATTTTCAATTCCCACAAGCGGGTAAACGGGTTCCGGCGGAGGTCCGTTGTAGTTTCCCTGCAGAGACTGAACGAGTTCTGCGGTGGGCCCGACAACGGCGATTCGGCCGACGCTCGATTTCAGGGGAAGAGTGCGGTCCTGATTCTTGAGCAGCACCATGGACTCGCGCGAGGCCTGAAGGGCGAGCTGGCGATGCTCTGGAGAGTTGTCCTGGGTGAAGGGAATGCGGCCGTAGGCATAGCTGGAAGGCGAATCGAACATGCCGAGGCGGAAGCGCGCACGGAAGAGCCGGTGTAGCGCGATGTCCAAATCTGCTTCGGTGATGAGTTGCTGCTTCACTGCTTCGACCAACGACGGGAAAGCCTGTCCCTGCCCGAAGCCACACTCCAGGTCCGTGCCGGCCTTCACCGCGGCGGCGGCAGCGTGGGGCATGTCCGGAGCAAAGTGGTGGCCGGTATTTACATCGGCGACGGCTGCGCAATCGCTGACCACATAGCCGTCAAAGTGCCAGGCATCGCGCAGGTGGTCGCGCAGAAGCATGGTGTTGGCGCAGGCCGGGGCTCCGTCGATCGCGTTGTAGGCGCACATCACAGACTGAGCATGGGCTTCTGTCACCGTGGCGCGGAAAGCCGGTAGATAGGTATCTTCCAGATCGTGCGGCGAAACATCGACATTGAATCGGTGCCGCAGCGTTTCGGGACCGCTATGCACGGCGTAGTGCTTGGGCGTGGAGACAACCTTGAGGTAGTTGGGATCGTCGCCCTGCATGCCAGTGACGAAGGCAACGCCCATGCGGCCCGTGAGGAATGGATCTTCCCCATAAGTCTCTTGGCCGCGACCCCAGCGAGGATCACGGAAGATGTTGATGTTTGGCGCCCAGAAGGTCAGGCCAAAAAACATCTCGTGGTCGTTGTTGCGCACGGCATCGTTGTACTTGGCACGCGCTTCCGTAGAGATAGTCTCGCCCATGCGGTGCACCAGACTTGTATCCCAGGTGGCCGCCATGCCGATGACCTGCGGGAAATTGGTAGCGTATCCGGCGAAGGCAACCCCATGCAGACCCTCGTTCCACCAGTCATACTTGGGAACGCCGAGTCTCGGGATTGCAGGCGAATGATCGCGCATCTGCGAGACCTTTTCCTCAAGCGTCATACGGCCGATCAGGTCGTCGACACGCTGATCCACCGGAAGTGCCGGGTTCATGTATCGGAGAGTCGGGGCATCGGGCTGCTGCTGGGCGCGTGCATGCAGAGCCACGAGGGTGAAAACAGCGAATAGACCAGACAGAACGCGGCGGTCAAGGTGAGACATGAAGTATCAGCTCCTGCTAATGTGTCGTGAACCGAGTGTTTTGAATTGCGGCTATTATATGAGGCGAACTTCTGAATGGCGCTCAAGGGCATGAACTCCAGCCTTCCGAATTGTGTGCGAGTCAAGGTAAACCGGAAACCATGCTTAAACGAGCTTAGCGCGAATGCCCGAAACGGATTCATACGATGGATTCTAGAAGCGCAATGAAAGACAACTCAGACCGCCATCCATCTTTTGAAACTCTGACATCTCGAGCACCAAGGGATTGAAACCACGGCCAATGAGTTCCGCAGTGAGATGCGGATACCCGGCTGCCACGAGCACGCGTTGATTCACGCGGATGCAGTTGGCCGCATAACTCTCTTCTAGCGAAACTCTGATGAGTTCGTAATTTTGAAAGAGCTCATTCCCGGCCATCTCCTCCATGACTACAAGGGTGTTGTTCCCGATGTAGGAAATACCACTCTTGAGGTGAAGAATGCTGGTCATTCCCCGCACATCGACTACGGAAGAGGTGTATCCCTGATCGGCCAGATGAGCAGCCAGCTGCCGGCAACCCTCTTCATTCGTGCGGTGCGACAAGCCGAGGAAGAAGTGATCTTCAGCCTCGCAAATGTCGCCTCCGTCCACTGTTGCAGGCGCCTCAATCTCCAGGGTGGCCGGAAAAAAGCGGCTGAGCGTCTGGCGCATCGCGACGCCCTCGCCCTCGCGGCTCCGAGCGCCGGGACGCGTCAAAATCGCGCCGCGGGGGGTCAACACGGCAGTGTCCTCGACAAAGGTTGAATCCGGATGTTTGAGGTCGGCGACTAGCGTTGTAATTGTCAGGCCGCATTCCTGCAGCGCTTCGCAATAACGCGAATGCTGCTGAAGCACCTGGTCATAGCTCGGAACCCCCAGGTCAACGCTGGTGAGTCCCTCTGAAAAATTACTTCCTGGGATGCGAACAATTGCATTCTTGAACAAGCTTATCGTCCTCTCAGATGATGGTTTCACAGGGGTGGGATCTGGGTAAATTTGCGGTCGCTGTTCTGCGATCTGAAGTTATGCCTGGCCCGATTCTCGGTGTCGCCAGCGCATCCATGCGTATACCGGAACCGCTACCGCCAACAGCGCTGCGGCTCGCCAGGCACTTGCAGGGTCGTCATGAGCCGCAGCTATGAGGAAGGCGAGCGAAGCTGCCAGCACGACGACGGTTGTGACGGGATACCCCCAGGCGCGAAAAGGTCGCACCATGTCTGGTTCGCGAAATCGCAGCACGATGACCGCGATGTAGTTTACGCAGTACATGGCAGCGACCAGAATTGCTGCGACCGCTATGATGGCCTCGAAGCTGCCGCTGGCAATCAGGATTGCGGAAGTTGCGGCGGAGAGCAGCAACGCAACCCTCGGTGTACCGCCCGCGCCGACTCGTGCGGCACGTTCGGTAAACAGCCCGTCGCGGCCGATCGCGAGCAGAATGCGCGGAGCTCCAAGCAGAACCGCATTGATCAGACTCAATAGCGTGAGCAGCGAGAGCAAGGTAACGAAGCGGCCGCTCCAGGCAGGAAAGACGATCCTGGCGGCATCAGCGGCAGGCAGCTTGGAGGCGGCCAGAGCCGGGGCCGACAGCACATGAAGAAATGCCACGTTCATCAATAAATACAGACCCATCACGATGACAACTCCGCCGATCATCGCCCGTGGCAGATGTTTTGCAGCATCCGTATCTTCTTCCGTGAAGTAGATTGCCTCGTACCATCCGTCATAAGTGACCACAATTGCCCGAAGCGCTGCTATCAGCGGCACCAGCGTTGGCAGGAGTCCTCCACTCCGCGCGAAACCAGCCGGCACTCCACTGTTGGTCTGGGCGGGATGCAGAAGGCACGCCGCGGCAAGAAAGAGAAATGTAATCGCCGTGACTGAGCTAGTCAGCTTTTGTATCGAACTGCTCAGCCTCAAACCAATCCAGTGCAGAGTACAAAACAAAACTAACAACGCCAGCGCCATCGAAGTCTGCCAGGACTCCATGCCAGGAACGAGCGCGACGATGTACTCGGTGGCCGCCACCGCCGCATATGCGACGACTGCGCAGTTATTCAGCCAGTCCGCCCAGCCCACGGCAAATCCCACGGGAGTTCCAAAGGCGCGCTTCGAGTAGATATAGAAGCCGCCCGCTTGCGGCATCGCCGCGCCAAGCTCGGCTACTGAGATCGCGCCCAGCAGTGCATAGCAGCCGCCCACAACCCACACCAGCATGATGAGCGAGAAGCTCTGCAACTGCCCGGCGATCGTCCCAGGCAGGCGCAATATGCCCACACCCACGGTTCCGCCAAAGATCACAGCTATGGCAAAACCGAGACCCAGGATCCGCGAAAGCGAAGTGCGCGAAGCTGCTACGCTGCGCTTAGCGGAACCCCTCGACGTCGAGGTCATTCACCCTCTCCCATCTCTGGTTCGTTCGGGAAACCGGCACTTGCTGAGATGAAAATCTGACAGACGGGCGGGCTTCATTTTCCGACTGTATCCCATGGGCAGATATTCGAGCCGCGATTGGCCGGTGCGGATGTCATCTCGACACTGATACCGCACGCTCCATAGGAACTGATTGGAAACTCTGCGCCGATTCGGTCAACCCTCGGATGTGATAGCGAAGGCCGGAAGAGATGAGTAGACTTGGGCAATATCCAATCAAGGAGATCAGAATCTGAATGTGCACGCCGGTGCAGGAGAGAAAGCGTCGATGAATCGCCGCAAGTTTCTTGGTGCTGCAGGGTTAGGATTCTCCCAACTTGTTTTTCCCCGATTGGAGACGTTGCTTTCGAGCGCAGGGATTGCCGCAGGGGGAACAACGCAGCCCAACTCATCGAAACCCTACGGCTCCGGCAACTTCGGCGAATGGATCACGGATTCTTTTGGCCTGCCGGCATATCGCTACACCTGCGATCAACGGACTGAAGCCAGAGCGCTAAGCCCGGTCCACAGGGGATGGCGTGAGCCGGCTGATCATCTGCACCAGGTAGGGAATGACCGGCTGGTGGCGGTCGTATCGAACTATGGGTATGTGCGGGTTCGGCAGGATGAAGGGTCGCCGAAATTCCTCAACGACTATGCGCCAGAGCATAGCCGATATGGCGCGGGAATTGGCTACTTCACCGACGGGAAGGCGGTACTCAGCACGTATTATCCCGGAAATGGCGAGAGCTTCGAGAGGGTCTTCGGCGAAGGATACTTGAAAAAGACGGTAACGGGACACGGTTATGAAGTTGATCAGGTCATCTTCGCTCCGTTTGGCGATGATCCCGTGCTGATCGCCATGGTGGGCATTACGAATCACGGCACGGAGCCTGTCCGCGGCCGCTGGGTGGAGTACTGGAACTGCCTGAATTATCAGTTTTCCTATCGAGCATGGATGCAGGCGACCGTCTTCGGCGACGCGAAACGCGCTGCGGCCCTTCGACAGCGGTTCGGCGCACGTTTTGCGCACCACTTCCGAAAAGTCGCAGGAGAGCGAGGATTGGTTGAATCGCAAGCCTTTCTTGGCCACTCGCCAGAAGATATTCAGGCATGGGAGAAGGTGGAAGCATTTCTTAAGCACAACCCCAACGGCTTTTTGGGTGGCCCTCTACCGAACTACGATCCCCGTGCCAGCATGGAAGACCTGAACCCTCCGCGAACTTTTCTCATTTCACTCGATGCACCGGCGGACGGCTTCGCCACCGACGCAGCGGCATTCTTTGGCTCAGGTGGTGTGGAGCGGCCTTCGGGTCTCGCAGCCCAGCTCAATAACGACCTCACCTCTACCGGCCCGGACAGTGCGCACTTGCTTGAGCGCGTCTTCGACCTGCACCCCGGTGAGACGCACACCATCGCCTTTCTCTATGGATATCTGCCGGAAGGCTTCGATCTCGATCAGCTCGCCGCCAAGTACTCGGGTGATGCAGCAGAGCATTGGTCACGCTCCAGCGTGGCGTGGAAGACCGCGGGCCTTCGCCTAAGTGTCCCATCCCAGCCATGGGTGGAACGGGAAGCATCCTGGCATCATTACTACCTCCGCAGTAACCTTACTTACGACAGCTTCTTCCACGAGCCAATTCTTTCCCAGGGGCACGTCTACCAGTACATTTTGGGTTTCCAGGGAGCCGCTCGCGATCCGCTACAGCATGCTCTGCCATTCATCTTCAGTGATCCAGCAGTTGTTCGCGGGATCCTTCGCTACACGCTCAAAGAGATCCAGCCTGACGGTTCCATCCCTTACGGCATTGTGGGGAGCGGTGTGCCGATGCCAGCCGTCTTTCACCCCAGCGACCAGGAGTTGTGGCTGCTCTGGCTGGTCAGTGAGTATGTGCTTTCTACCCGCGACAAAGGCTTCCTGGACGAGAAGATTCCCAGGTATCCTCGCCTGCAGACTGCTCCGGACGATCCCACCGTCGGCGAACTTGTGCTGCGTTCCTTCCATCACTTCGTGGATACGATCGGAGTCGGAGACCACGGCTTGGTTCGCCTCTTCAATGGCGATTGGAACGACGAGGTCGTTTTGAGCCAGGTGCCGCCGGCGCTCTCCGAAGAGGTCAGGCAAAAGGCGGAGAGCAGTCTGAATGCCTCCATGGCCTGCTACGTGCTCGATTATTACGGACGGATGCTGAGTTACGTGGGCAATAGCCAGGAGGCTGAACGCGCCCACGCCAAGGCCGAAGCCCAGCGCTCCGCACTGCGTGCGCAGTGGACAGGACGATGGTTCCGGCGCGCGTGGCTCGGGCCGCATCTGGGGTGGCTTGGAGAAGAGCAGGTCTGGCTGGAGCCGCAGCCGTGGGCAATCATCGGCGGCGCCGCCACGGCGCAACAGACCGGCGTCCTGGTCGACGGTTTGAACAACTTGGTGCGCCAGCCTTCCCCTATCGGCGCCATGCTGCAAAGCGAAGGTACTCCGAAGATGGATATGCCGCTCGGCTTCGGCGAAAACGGTGGCGTGTGGCCATCGATCAACGGAACCCTCATCTGGGCTTTGGCCACCGCGAACGGTGCAATGGCCTGGGACGAGTGGAAGAAGAATTCACTCGCGTGTCATGCAGAGGCCTATCCGGATATCTGGTATGGCATCTGGAGCGGACCCGACACGTACAATTCCGTGCTCTCGAGACACCCAGGCGAAACTCGCCACGCCGATCCGAGTTCACCCGACCCCAAGGAGCGATCGGACTGGGGCGTGAACTGGACTGACTTCCCGGTGATGAATATGCATCCACATGCGTGGCCTCTCTACAGCGCCGCGAAGTTGCTGGGATTGGAGTTTCACGAAACGGGAGTCCGTTTCAAGCCGGACCTGCCTCTCTCGGAGTACGAATTCACTTCGCCTCTTCTGGGATTTAATAAATCCCTTAACGGTTATACCGGCTGGTACTCTCCCTCAGTCGCTGGGCGATGGAACGTTGAACTTCGCCTTTCCGGCTCCGAGACGGCGAAGTTGAAGGAAATCAGAATCAATGGTTCTTCGCAGCCATTGCCGACCGATGCCGGTGCGCATCTGGTCAGGTTTTCCGGCGAAAGTAAGCCAGGTTCACCACTGCGTTGGGAAGTCCTGTAGAGCTTGACGGCGGATACGGCAGGGTCATTGCAGCAGGGTGACGATGCCTGCCAGAGGAATGCGGACCCATGTTTGCCGATTGTCGAGTTCGTAGAGTAACTCGTAGAGCGCCTTCTCCAGCAGGTAGGCATGGAGCAGGAGCTGCGCCTGCGGGGGCTGTGGGATAAGGTGCGGATTCGTTGCGTCGATGGCGATCCCGTAAGCACGGAGAAACTCGGTTGATACGGCGTTTTGCCACAGTCCAGCCCAGAGTTCGAGATTCTTCGCCTCCTCAGGGCGGCCCTCGGCAAAGGCGTTCAAAGCGGCGTAGGCGCCATAGCTGAAGGAGCGAAGCATCCCAGCGACATCTTTGAGTGGTGACTGCTTGGCCCGGCGTGCAGCGAGGGTTCTAGCGGGTTCGCCTTCGAAGTCGAGAATAGTGTAGTCGCCGCGGGAGCGGAGGACCTGGCCGAGATGGTAATCGCCGTGGATGCGAATACGCTGTCCGAAGTCGGCGGGGGCGGCCGAAGCGATGGCCCGGGCACGAGAGAAGAGATCGTTGCGCCGGCCAAGCACGAGAGCGGCATGTTCAACGCCCACCCCGGTGAGCCGGGACATACCGCGTTCCAAGGCTTCGAGTGAAAGAGCGAGCTGTGTGTCGATTCGGCTGGCGTCAGCGGTGAGGTCACTGGTGGTGAAGGGCTCGGCGATGAAGGCGGGATTCTCGGTCGGCGTGGCCAAAGCCAGATGCATCTCGGCGGTTCGGCGACCGAGCAGGGCGGCCGCGTCGAGGTATAAGCCGGCATGCTCACGAATAGGGCCTGTGGCTAGAGAGTCCTTTTCTGCCGGAAAGGCGGGAGAGGCTCCGACGTCACGTGGCGATGGAAGTGTGGCGACACTGTCGTAGAAGCGGGAAAGCTCGTCCAGGGTCCATTGCCAGCCATCGCCTTCGTTTTCGACTAGACCCTGCAGCATAGCGATGGTTGTCGATTCACCACTCCGGGAGCGAAGTGTAATGTCACCCAGGAATGGAGCGATCCGGGCGAACTGCGCGCTCTCGGTGAGGAAGCGGCCAATCTCGGTGTCGGGATTCTCGCCGGATTGGAGACGCCGAAAGAGCTTCATGATGAGCCTGGCGCCATAAAGAATCGACGTGTTGGATTGCTCGGCCGATCCGACCCGGCCAGGCAGCGGATCAGCCCCGCGGATTGCCGCGAAGGCGCTACTGCGGCGGCCCTGAAGAGTGCCGATTCCAGTGCGAAGCTCTCCGTTCGTTTCGATGAGCTGGAGGATCGCCTGACGGATAGGTTCACGCGCTACGGCATCATGCAGGATCGCGGCACCAGCGGGGGTAATAAGGGTGGCGACGATGCCGGCGGGATCAGAGACGCGGAGTCTTGCCGCGTCTTCGCCAGTCGTGATGGCAAGGGGGAGCTGATAAGTGCTCGTGCTGTTGTCATCGTAGGTAATTTGAACGAGGACAAGAGCGCCATCAAGGCCAGAAAACTGCGCGGAATCGAGAACCTCGACGGCTTTTATTATCTTCGATTTCGCGCCAAACCAACGCTGATGTGGGAGATAGGTGATGAGGAGTTGTTGGAGAATTTCCGATCCCGGAGCCGCCAGCAGGTCTTCGATTCCCGCTATGTTGAGAAGTGGCTCGGTGATGTCGCCGGCTTTTCTCACTCGATATTCTCCGCCTTGGTAGTTAATTTTCTCTTGTTGCGTTACCGGATGTGTTCGAACGTTTTTGGGTTGCTGGCTGGTAAGCGAAAGAATCGTGAAAATAGTAACTCAGATTTGCTACCCCAGGCTCACCAAGACCGATAGAGTTGCACCTCGGCCCGTAAGCCAATACACTTGCCCGCAGCGTCGCGGGTTACTCAGTGTGCTCGGCGGTTCGATGATCTGCTCGAGAGCTCCGGGGATGTCTTGGGGCCGTCTGTGGCGGGCATCATCGCAGCATTCAGCTGGAGGTAAGACACTTGCGAGTCGGCCTATTCACACGAGAATTTCCCCCGCAGGTGTATGGCGGTGCTGGAGTCCATGTTGATTATCTGAGCCGCGAACTCGCCCGGGAGATTGAAGTTGAGGTGCATTGCTGGGGACCGCAGCATTCCGACCAGGGGAACCTGCACGTCCGGGGCGCGGAGCCCTGGGCGGAAATCACCAACGGCACCGAAGGCAAGTTCAAGGGCGCGCTGGAGGCCTTCAGTCTCAACCTCACCCAAGTCAAAGCCCTCAGCGGCATCGACGTTGTCCACACCCACACGTGGTATGTGTCGATGGCCGGCTTCCTCGCCAAAAAACTCTACGGCGTCCCCTTTGCCCTCACTACCCATTCGCTGGAGCCGCTTCGCGCGTGGAAGGCCGAGCAACTCGGCAGCGGCTACGCCATGAGCTCCTGGATGGAGCGCACCGCCATCCTCGACGCCGACGCGATCATCGCCGTCTCTCAGGGCACCAAGGCGGACATTCTCCGCGCCTACCCGGACGTGAATCCCGATCTCATCCACGTCATCTACAACGGCATCGATCTCGCCGAATATCAGAAGACGTCGGAGACCAAAGCTCTAACCGACTACGGAGTCGATCCGGCCGTACCTTACGTCTTGTTTGTGGGCCGCATCACACGCCAGAAAGGCGTCACTCATCTCGTCGACGCAATTCGCCATATGCCGCCGGAAACACAAGTTGTGCTCTGCGCTGGAGCTCCGGATACTCCAGAGATTGCCGCAGAGTTGCGCCAGAAAGTCGAAGGTGCCCGTCAGCATCATCCGCGGATCGTTTGGATCGAGAAGATGGTCACCAAACAAGAGGCCATCCAGCTTTACAGCAATTGCCGGGTCTTCTGCTGCCCCTCGGTCTACGAGCCATTCGGCATCATCAACCTCGAAGCCATGGCCTGCCGCGCCCCCGTTGTCGCCAGCGCCACCGGAGGTATCAAAGAGGTTGTGGTCGATGGCGAAACCGGCTATCTAGTCCCGTTTGATCAGGACCTGGTCACAAGCTTCCCCACGAATCCTGAGAAGTTCGCCCGCGATCTCGCCGCTCCCATCAATCGCCTGCTCCAGGATCCCGAGAAATGCAAGCTCTTCGGCGACGCGGGACGGCGCCGCGTCGAAGAAATCTTCAGCTGGGCAGCCATCGCCCAACAGACCATACGCCTTTACCAGCAATTGATCGAGCAGCGCAAGACAGGCGTCCAATCTTGATCCCAAACACGGAGAGGCCATGAAGAAACTGACTGAATCCGATGGACGTAAGCGCGTCATCATTGAAGGACTCACCCCGGAAATTGATGCCGGTCAATTTCCGGCAAAGCGCACCATCGGCGACCAGGTTCGCGTGGAAGCCGACATCTTCACCGACGGCCACGACTCCATCTCGGCCTCTTTGCTCGCTCACCGCGAAGGATCTGACGAATGGACCGAGATTCCTATGCGCCCTTTGGTGAACGACCGCTGGACCGCGTCATTTCGCGTCGGCGAGTTAGGCCGCTATGGATTTAAAGTCCAGGGTTGGGTTGACCACTTTGAAACCTGGCGGGGCGACCTGCTCAAACGCATCAAGGCCGAAAGCGACGCCCCTGTCGACTACCTCATCGGAGCCGACCTCATCGATGAAGCCGCCTCCCGCGCCGTGGGTCCTGACTCCGACTGGCTCCGCCACCGCGCCACAAGCCTGCGCTCCGGCAAAGAGCCCAAAGAGCTTCGCACGCACGCAACCGATCCCACCCTGCACGATCTCGTCCTCCGTTACCCCGACAAGCGCTTCGCAACTGAGTCCGATCGCGAACTCACCATCGTCGTCGATCCGGTACGCGCTCGATTCAGCGCATGGTATGAGTTCTTCCCCCGCTCGACATCCCCTGAGTCCGGCCGCCACGGCACCTTCGCCGACTGCGAAAAGCGCCTGCCCTACATCTCCGAAATGGGCTTCAACGTGGTATACCTCCCGCCCATCCATCCCATCGGCGTCATGTTTCGCAAAGGCCGCAACAACTCGCCTCAAGCCCAACCCGGCGATTTCGGTAGTCCGTGGGCCATCGGCTCTGCCGAGGGGGGCCATAAGAGCATTCATTCCCAACTCGGCACTATCGACGACTTCGGCCGCTTCGTCACTAAAGTCAGGGATCTCGATATGTCCCTGGCGCTCGATATCGCCTTCCAGGCTGCGCCCGATCATCCCTATGTGCGCGATCACGAGGCCTGGTTCCGCAAGCGCCCTGACGGCACCATCCAATACGCCGAAAATCCTCCCAAGAAGTACCAGGACATCTACCCCTTCGACTTCGAAAGCGAAGACTGGACCGGCATGTGGGAGGAGCTCAAGAGTGTCTTCCTCTATTGGATCGATCAGGGCGTCACCATCTTTCGCGTCGACAACCCGCACACCAAGGCCTTTCCCTTCTGGGAGTGGGTCATCACCGAAATCAAGCGCGACCACCCAGAAGTCCTATTTCTGGCCGAGGCCTTCACACGCCCCAAGATCATGTACCGCCTCGCTAAGCTGGGATTCAGCCAGTCGTATACCTACTTCCCGTGGCGCAACGCCAAGGCCGAAATCACCGCCTATCTCACCGAGCTGACCCAGCCGCCGGTGCGCGACTTCTTTCGCCCGAACCAGTGGCCCAACACACCCGACATTCTGACTGAGTTTCTACAGATCGGCGGCCGCGCCATCTTCACCATCCGCCTGCTACTGGCTGCCACTCTGGGCGCAAACTACGGCATCTACGGTCCCGCATTCGAGCTCATGGAGTATCGCGCGGTACGACACGGCAGCGAAGAATATCTCGATTCTGAGAAGTACGAAATCCGCCGCTGGGATCTCGAGCGGAGCGACAGCCTGCACCACCTGATCGCGCACGTCAACGGCATACGCAACGACAACGAGGCGTTGCAAAGCGACTGGTCGCTCAAATTCCACCCGGCCGACAACGACCAGCTCATTTGCTACAGCAAAGAATCCGACGACCGCTCCAACCTCATCCTTGTGGTCGTCAATCTCGACCCGCATCACACCCAGTCCGGCTTTGTCACTCTTCCCCTCGACGAGTTGCAGATCCCCACCGACCGCGCCTACGAAGCCGAAGACCTCCTCACCGGCGAACGCTATCTGTGGCACGGAGCCCGCAACTACGTTGAGCTCAATCCGGCCTCACTCCCCGGCCACATCCTGAAAATCCACCGCCGCATGAAGGTCGAGACGGATTTCGAATACTTCCTCTGAATTCAACTTTCTGGTGGCGCAATCGTTCTCGCCAATGGAGTTCGCGAAATTGGTTGCTACTCAGATCCTAGCGCTGCTGGAAAGTCATTCGACTCTTTACTAACCAAGGAGCGGTTCAATCCGGGCGCTGCTGACTTGATTCATCAATTAAGTTAAAGTTCCTGCGGAGTGAAAGAAAGCATGCAAATCGTGACCGCCGCCCAGCCCCATTCGACCGCCTTCGAGGGGCATTTGCACATGCGGTACATATGGACGATTGCCCTTGTTGCAGCGATGGGCGGTCTGCTCTTCGGCTATGACTGGGTGGTGATCGGCGGCGCAAAGCCGTTTTATGAGGTTTTCTTTCAACTCACTTCTGCAGCTGAGGTGGGATGGGCCAATAGCTGCGCGCTGATTGGCTGCTTCATTGGCTCTTTGCCTGCGGGAAAGCTGAGTGACCGCGTGGGTCGAAAGAGAGTGCTCATATTTTCAGCACTCCTCTTCCTGATATCGTCAGTCCTGACCGGCTGGTCTTATAGCTTCGCCGCCTTCATCACATGGCGTGTTCTTGGCGGGGTAGCGATTGGACTGGCGTCCAGTGTTTCGCCGATGTACATAGCCGAAATCAGCCCGGCTCCATGGCGAGGCCGGCTTGTCAGCCTCAATCAGCTTGCTTTGGTGGTCGGTATCCTCGCGGCGCAAATCGCTAATTGGCGCATAGCGGAAAAGGTGCCCGAACACGTCTCGCAGACGGCGCTATTGGCTTCGTGGAATGTTCAATATGGCTGGCGCTGGATGTTTACCGCTGTTGCTGTGCCGGCCCTGATCTTTCTCATCACGGCTCCATTCATCCCCGAGAGTCCACGCTGGCTGGTGGCTCGCGGCAGACGCGAAGAGGCTGGACGCGTTCTTGGGCGCATAGGCGGGGAGGCGTACAGCGAACACGAACTGCAGGCCGTTTCTGAAACGCTCGCGGTCTCGGCCGGCAAGCGCGACTGGCAGGCGTTGCGCGCTCCACGCATTCGAAAACTGGTTCTGATCGGTATCACGCTTGTGGTCCTGCAGCAGGCCAGCGGGATCAACGTGCTTTTCAATTATGCCGAAGAGGTCTACAAAAGCGCCGGCTATGGCGTGAACGACATTCTCTTCAACATTGTGGCGACGGGAACGATAAACCTCGTATTCACTATTTTTGCGATGCTGTTAGTCGATCGATTTGGCCGGCGGTGGCTGATGATTCTGGGATGCCTTGGTGTTGGTTTCTCGCACGCCGCGGTCAGCTTTGCCTATCGCCAGAGTCTGCAGGGAACCTGGGTCTTAGTGCTTACGCTCTCCGCCATTGCTTGCTATGCGATGTCACTCGCTCCGGTCACCTGGGTTCTGATCACTGAAATATTCCCCAACCGCGTTCGAGCAACATCCATGTCCATATCCGTTGCGGCCCTTTGGGTCGCATCCTTCACGCTCACATACACTTTCCCGCTCTTGAACAAAGGCCTGGGAACCGCGGGAACATTCCTGACCTATGCGTCCATTTGCTTCCTGGGAGCGTTGTTCGTTTTTTTTGTCGTGCCAGAGATGAGGGGAAAATCTCTGGAGCAGATCGAAGATGCTGAAGCATAGAACAGGCGGCGATTTGGCTCGTTAAGCAGCTGAGGTGAGCGCAAAATGATCTATCCCCGCAACTCACAAGCCGAATTATCCTGCGACCGTGCTTGAAATCATCGGCACAATTCCGGATACCAAATACAACGGCATCCGCGGCGCGAGGTCGATTGCCGTTTCATGCATTCGCGGTCTGCGCCAGTTCGCCTGCGAGCGCCCTGATTCCGCGCAGATCGATCTTTCCTGTGCCCAGCAGAGGCAATGCATCCGCGTAGAAGAATTGATTCGCCCGGGGTTTCCACAACGCAGGGAGATCGCACTGAGGCAGCTTATCCAGAACAGGAGCTAGTTTGTCGGCTGGGAGTGTGTAGATGACCACAATTCGCTCGCCTTTCTTCTCATCAGGCAGTGCTGTTACGGCAAACACCTGCTCTGTCACTCCCGCGAGTTCGTGGAGTTTATCTTCGATCTTGATGTGCGGCACCATCTCGCCACCGATCTTGCTGAACCGCGAGAGACGGTCGGTTATCGTCAGGAAGCCGTCCTCCTCGATCAAGGCAACATCTCCTGTCGTGTACCAGCCATCGCGCAATACTTCGGCGGTCTTTTCCGGTTTGCCGAGATAGCCTTTCATCACGTTCGGCCCCTTTACCAGCAGCATTCCCTGAGTTCCTGGAGCAACAGGCTCGCCGGTTTCGAGATCGACCACCTTCACGGAGACTCCCGGGAGAGGATGGCCGATGCTGCCTCGCCGCGCAGCTACCTGGCGAAATCCAGGCGCACGGAAATCGCGTCCGTTCACCGTCACCACCGGCGAGCACTCAGTGCACCCGTAGCCCTCAAGGGGTCGAATGCCAAAGGTGTCCTCGAATGCCAGGGCGACCCGTTCGGGTAACTTTTCCGCGCCGGCAAGGACGTATTGCAAACTGCCGAAGCTTTCAGGAGAGCAGCGCCGCATGTAAGCCTGCAGAAATGTCGGGGTCGCGATGAGGAACGTCACTTTGTATTTGCCTACGAGTTCACTGATCATGCCCGTGTCAAGCGGGTTTGGATGGTAGACGACACCCACGCCATTCACAGCCGGCAGCCACAGGGCAGCCATAAATCCAAATGAATGGAAGAAGGGCAAAATGCCCAGAACCTTATCGCGGCCGCCGAGCATGAAGACCTGCGAAACCTGTTGAATGTTCGAGGTGATGTTGAAGTGTGTGAGCATCACACCCTTGGGATCGCCGGTGCTGCCGCTGGAAAAGATCACCGCGGCCAAATCATCCACCGACGATCCAGGCCGCTTCGGCGTTCCCTGACTCTCGGGAGAACCAAAGGGCCCGGATTTCGGTCGCATTGTGCCCAATGCTTTACGTAGTAGACCTTGAGGCAGGAGCCACGCCAGGATCATCGCAGCCAGCTTCTCGGCAGAGCGCGGCGCATGCAATGCGTCTTCCAGAAAGAGAGTTCGACCTGGAATTTCCAGCTTTGGAAAGCGTTCGACAAAAGCCTTCGACGTGATGACCGATTCCAGATCGCATTGCTTGGCGCACGACGCGATCACTTCGCTCGACGCTGTGTAGTTCAGATTTACCGGTACGCGACCAAGCAGCATAAGTGCAAAGTTGGTGAGCGCTCCGCCCACTGACGGAGGCAACAACAACCCCACCATCTTCTGCTCGCCGATCTGCCGTCGAAGCCGGCGCGCGATGTAGATCGTTTTTGTCAGAGCGGAGCCAAAGGTCACTTTCGGAGTCTTTCCGTCAGCCATCATGAAGCGCAGCGGGAATCGCCGGGCGGTGCGCACCAACGCGTAGTCGAGGGTTTTCATGCGCCGCTTGCGCTGTTGGAACGCCACTGCTTGCAACTCCTGCACAGCGCGGCGTACCTCGATGGCAGTCGAGGATGGCGGCATTGGCTGGCCGAAGCTCACGGTGACTGGATACGGTATCTGCCGCGGCACCTTCCAAAGAAAGCGCCCTCGCTCGAAGCTGAAGATGCTTCCCCACACACCATCCAGATTCACCGGAATGATCGGCACCTCCACTCCCTTCATGATTCGTTCCAGGCCGCGCCGGAAAGGAAGTAATTGTCCGGTGCGTGTGATCTGTCCTTCGGCAAAAATGCATACAATCTCGCCGTTTCGCAGGGCGTCGCTCGCGGTTCTCAGGGAGCGAATCATATCGCGTGGGCGCTGTTCGCTGGAGATGGGAATCGCCTTCATCGCTTTCGCGAATGGCTTGACCAGCCTCATATCGTAGATGCCCTCGTAGACCAGGAAGCGAATTGGCCTGTCCGTAGAAGCAATCAGCAGTAGGGAATCCACAAATGACATGTGGTTGCTCACCAGCAATGCGCCGGATTTATCCGGAAAATTGTCACGCCCGAGAACCTTCACGCGATACACCGTATGCGCCAAGAAGAAGAGCAGCAGGCGCCCGAACCACTCCGGCAACAGCAACAGTGCATATACAGTGCCTGCGCCGGTGATGATCGAGGCCGCAACGATCACCTCACGCGGGTTGAGATGAATGAATGCAGTGAAAACGTAGTAGACGCCAGCCGATAGCGCGATCCCGACGAACGACAATAGGTTCGCGGCCGCGATGATTCCACCTCTGTCTTTTTCTGCTGGTCGATGTTGCACCAGGGCATTGACCGGCACGGCAAAGAATCCCGCCCAGAAACCAAGCATTCCCAGCAGAACCGCCGAGCCGATCAGGCCATGTTGCGTCCCTCCGAATACCAGCCCCGTTAACGTCATGCCGATGGAGCCGAGCGGAATGAGCCCGTACTCGATCTTGTTGCCGCTAACCAGTCCGGCAATCATGCTGCCAGTGCCAATGCCCACGGCCAGCCCAGCATTCAGATAACCGGTCTTTGTCTGCCCGATGTGCAACACATCCGGCCCGTACACAACGATGGTCGAAAACAACAGGGAACCCAGGAACCAGAAATAGGTATTGCCGATCACGGCGAGAAAGAGCGTCGGGTCGCGGCGCATCAGAGTAATCTGTTTCCACAGATCGCCGACAAAGTTAAGGCGGAACTTTTTCTCCGGTGCTGCAGCCGGAACTCGATCAATGGCGAAGCTCGTAAGCAGACCCACAAAGGCCAGCCCGAGCAGCGCATAGCCGGCATACACTTCATGTCCGCTAAAGTGTTCCGCCATCGCGGCACCCGTCACGGTGCCGACGATGATGGCCATGAATGTGCCCAATTCGATAACGCCATTGCCCCACGACAGCCGCTTCGGCGGCAGCAATTCTGGCAGCAACCCGTATTTCGATGGCCCAAACAGCGCCGACTGCGTTGCCACCAGGAAAAGAGCTACCAGCGAGATCGTTCGTGAGTGAACCGCCAGCCCTGCAGTAGCCACCACCATGGAGCCAATCTCCATCCCTTTGGTCCAAATCGTGACTCCTCGTTTGCTATAGCGGTCTGCGAGCCACCCTCCGGTCATGCTGAAGATTACGAATGGCATGGAGAATAGAAATGTGATCAGGGAGACGAAGCTCTCGCGTTCATTCTTCGGCAGCCCCATGCCGACGATCATCGACAGGAGGAGATTGCGCAGAATGTTGTCGCTATAGGCTCCCTGGAATTGGGTGGCAATCAGGGCCCAGAAGCCACGTTCACTTCGGGGATGTTCAGGCAAAGCAGGTAAGGATTCGGAGTCGAGATTCGAATCGAACTGGTTCATAGAATTGGCGGCGCTTAAGCGCTGCTCATTGTAACGCGGCTCGAACTTCTCGGCTGAGAGTTGACTGGTCGGATGTCGTTATCCCGTCTGGGTTTCGCTTTTATGGACTTACCTAGCAAAAATTACAGTTCCGATCCTGCATTTCTCCAATTAGTATCGTTGGGCTGCGTGATTTTCTATAAAGGCGTCACGAAATTGAGATAATCGCATCGCCGCCGGACAGAGAGGGCACATGCATTGGGGAACTGGAGTGCGAACCCGCAAGGCGGGGTTGCTTCGCCGGACCGGGGCCAGGAGTCACACCTTTGGCCTCGCCATAACAGTCTTAGCGCTGTTTTTTGGATTGCCCATTATCGGTTGCGAAAAGAAAGAAGCCCCGGCCCATCCGCAGCCTCCCGAAGTCAGGGTCACCGACGTGATCCAGCAGGACGTCCCCATATATGTGGAATGGGTCGCCCAGCTGAACGGTCCGATTAACGCCGAGATCACTCCTAAAGTGCAGGGCTACCTCCTGACGCAGAATTACAGCAACGGCTTCTTCGTCAAAAAGGGCCAACTGCTGTTTACGATAGATCCTCGGCCTTTCGTGGCCGCGCTCGATCAGGACAAAGCGCAGGTCGCCGTGGCCCAGGCCAATCTCGGCGAGGCGGAAAACAACGTCGCTCGGGACACGCCGCTCGCTGCGCAGAATGCGATTCCGCAAAAGCAGCTCGACACGGATAAGTCGACTCTGGCCGCGAACCAGGCACAACTGGAAGCCGCGAAAGCGCAGATGGTTCAGGCCGAACTGAATCTTTCCTGGACCAAGGTATTTTCGCCTATCGACGGCATTGCGGGTATAGCGAGTTCGCAGATCGGCGACCTGGTGGGAACAGCCACCAAGATGACAACGATCTCCGAGGTCAATCCGATCTGGGCATACTTCAATATCCCCGAAAGCGCCTACCTCGCCAACGCGCAAAAGGTTGACGATATCATCCGCGGACGGAATAGACGCGACCTACCGACCAACGTCGAATTCATCCAGGCAAACGGACTCACCTATCCGGAGAAGGGCCAAATCATCCTCGTGAATCGCGAGATCGCTTCACAGACAGGCACCATCCAGCTTGCCGCCGCGTTCGCCAACAAGGACGCCAGTCTCCGCCCCGGCGGCTTTGGCAGAGTGCGGATCAGGACCGGCGTCAACACGAACGCAATGTTGATTCCTCAGGCCGCCGTGATCGAAGTTCAGTCGCAATACCAGGTCATTGTGCTCACGCCTGAAAACAAGGCGACGTTTCGATCTGTCAAGATGGGAGACCGGGTCGGGGCAAACTGGATCGTCACGGAGGGCTTAAAGCCGGGCGAGCGGGTTGTCGTCGAAGGTATCCAGCAGTTACAAGCCTTTGCGGCCCGGGAGCCGGAATTGGCCAAGGGAGGTCTGCCGGTAGTCGTTAAACCCTACGTGCCAGCCCCGATCGCGGACGGGGGCAACTGACCATGTCGAAATTCTTTATCAATCGCCCCATCGTCGCGATAGTCATCGCAATTTTGATGGTGCTGGCCGGCGGGGTCGCGATACTCGAGCTGCCTACGGCGCAGTTCCCCAATATCGCCGACCCGATGATCCAGGTGAAAGCCACCTACCCCGGGGCGGACGCCCAGACGATTGCCGAATCCGTTGCTACACCGATCGAACAGCAGATGTCGGGCGTCAGCGGCATGAATTACATGTACTCCCTGAGTGCGAGTTCGGGCGGAGGGATGACGCTGTACGTTGACTTCCTTTTGGGAACCGACATCAACACAGACCAGATTCTGGCGCAGATGCGGAGCAGCCAGGCCAACTCGCAACTGCCCTCCGAGGTAACCCAGCAAGGTGTGATCGTCCAGCCAGGGACGACGGCGCCCTTCATGCTCCTCGACCTCTACTCGCCCTCCGGCACATATGACAGCATTTTCCTGGCCAACTACGCCACCATCAATTTGCAATACGCGCTCACCCGCATCTCGGGGGTTGGTCAGGTTCAGATATTTGGGGCCGGCCCTTATGCCATGCGCGTTTGGGTGAATCCTGACAAGCTGGCAAGCTTGGGCGTGACCGTCTCCGATATAACGAACGCCGTCAAGGCTCAAAATAAAGTCAATCCTGCGGGCCAGGTTGGGGGCGAGCCCGTTCCTTCCGGTCAGCAATTCACCTACAACGTCCGCGCTCCAGGGCGCCTGCCTACGGCTGAGGAGTTTGGTGAGATCGTCGTCCGCGCTCAGTCCGACGGGTCAATCCTGCGGCTGAAAGACGTGGCGAGTGTGCAACTTGGATCGCAATACTATTCTTATGTTTCGCGGTTGGGAGTGTCGGGAGAGAATAAGCCTTCTCAGCCCGCTGCCCTCATGGCGCTGTACCTCACTCCTGGCAGCAACGCGCTGCAAACGCGAGCCGCTGTCCTCAAAATGATGGACGAGGCGAAAGGGAGGTTCCCCCAGGGGCTGGACTACATTACCGCGCTCGACACGACACTCGCCGTCAGTGCCGGTATCCACGAAATCTACAAGACACTGGGAGAGGCTCTGTTTCTGGTCATCCTCGTCGTCTACCTTTTCCTCCAGGGCTTGAGGGCCACGCTGATTCCGCTGCTGGCCGTCCCTGTCTCTCTGGTTGCGACCTTCATGGTCTTTCCCGCGCTTGGGTTCTCCATCAATACCCTGTCGCTTTTGGGTATGGTTCTGGCGATTGGGCTGGTCGTCGATGATGCCATCGTCGTTGTGGAGGCGGTCGAACACAATATCGAGCAGGGACTGTCGCCTCACGACGCGACCATCAAAGCGATGGAAGAAGTCTCGTCACCGGTCATTGCGATTGCCCTCATCCTGGCTGCAGTTTTCATTCCCACAGCCTTTATTCCCGGCATCACAGGCCAGCTTTACAAGCAGTTCGCAATCACCATCGCGATTTCCGTGCTCTTCTCAGCATTCAACGCGCTCACCCTCAGCCCAGCGCTTTCCGCCATGCTGCTGCGTCCCAAGAAGCCGGTGCGAGGACCCCTCGGCGCCTTCTTCCGCGGGTTTAACCGTGTCTTCGGTCGCGTCACTGACGGGTATGTGAACATTTGCAGGCATCTGTTTCACAAAGCCGTTCTGGCGTTTCTCCTGCTCGCCGGGCTGGCCGTGGGTGCGGGTTACTTCGGTAAACAGCTCCCGAAGAGCTTTCTCCCCGATGAAGATCAGGGATACCTCTATGCCGGCTTGCAACTGCCGGATGCGTCCTCTCTGCAACGCACGTCGGAAGCCGCGCGCGAAGTTGAGAAGATCATGATGGACACACCTGGGGTGCAATACGTCAGCACCGTCAACGGATACAGCTTATTAAGCGGCGTCAGCGCCACCTACAGTGCATTTTTCTTTGTCTCACTAAAGCCCTGGGAGGAACGCAAGACTCCGGAGGAAAGCTACGACGGGATCAAAGCCCATCTCCAAAAAGCCCTCTCAAGAGTCCCATCGGGAATTGCATTCTCCTTCCCGCCGCCGGCGATTCCGGGCGTGGGCACCTCAGGAGGAGCCACCTTCATTCTTGAAGATCGCTCGGGCGGCAGCATCGACTTTCTGGCCAAAAACACGCAAGTATTTATGGCCGAGGCACGCAAACGCCCGGAGCTGGCGGGCCTCTTCACAACCGCCCTCTTCGGCGTTCCCCAGGTTGGGGTAAGGGTGGACAACGCCAAGGCGATGACCCAGCAGATCCAGCTGAGTGACCTGTACCAGACCGTGCAGACTTTCATGGGCGGTTCGCTGATTAACTTCTTCAACCGCTTCGGCCTGCAATGGCAGGTATACGTTCAAGCCGATGGCGACTTCCGTACCAGGGCAGAAAACCTCGGCAAGTTTTACGTCAGGAACATTTCCGGCAGCATGGTCCCCCTGAGCACGCTGACCACCACATATGCGCGCAGTGGCGCTGAATTTGTCATGCGCTACAACCTGTTCAACTGCGTTCAGATTAATGCCGCGGCGGCGCCCGGCTATAGTTCCGCCCAGGTGATGGCTGCCTTGGAAGATGTCTTCCACAAGACGATGCCCGGCCAGATGGGCTTCGACTACTCCGGTATGTCGTACCAGGAGCAAAAGGCGGCGCAAGGCGTTTCGCCCGGCATCATCTTTGGCATGGCCTTGTTTGTGGTTTTCCTCATCATGGCCGCGCAATATGAGAGCTGGACTCTGCCCTTCAGCGTATTGCTGGGACTTCCCATTGCCGTCTTCGGCGCGTTCTTCACGCTCTACCTTCGCCGCTTCGACAACAATGTGTATGCCCAGATCGGAATGGTCATGCTGATTGGACTTTCGTCCAAGAATGCCATTCTCATCGTGGAATTTGCCAAGCTTGAGTACGACAAGGGTCGACCGCTCGTCGACGCGACCCTGACCGGCGCCAGGGTGAGACTGCGGCCAATTCTGATGACTGCTTTTGCCTTCATTCTCGGCTGCGTGCCGTTGTGGCGGGCATTCGGAGCAGGCGCTATTTCGCGCCAGGTGCTGGGAACGACGGTCATTGGCGGGATGCTCGCATCCACGGTCATCGCGATTTTCTTTGTTCCTGTTTCCTTTGGCGTTGTGGAGCGCTTCGGCAATCTATTCAAGAAGGAGAAAGAAAAGCCGGAGTCGCAACCTGCGGTCAGCGCCGGGCCGAAAGGAGAGCACGAATGATGCGGACGACAACATCTATTGGGCTTATGCTGTTGCTCTCGCTGGGCGGTTGCAAGCTCGGGCCCAACTACAAACGTCCTGGCCTGGATGTCCCGGGACAGTATCGCGGTACCGCACCCAACCTGCCGCAACAGCCGGCCGGCGGACCTTTCGGGGACATGGAGTGGCCAGCCGTCTACCAAGACCCGGCATTGCAGGCGCTGCTCAAGGAAGCACTCACCAACAACTACGACATTCGCATCGCCGCCACCCGCATTCTCCAGGCGGAGGCTTCTCTGGGAGTTACCCGTGCGAATCAGTTTCCCACTGTCACTGGCGCCGGCAGTATCCAGAATGAGCAGGCTCCGCCGTTGTTCATCGGCTCGCCCTGGATCGATACCCTCGGGCTGCAAATGAACTACATCGTCGATTTCTGGGGGCAATACCGTCGTGCAACCGAAGCGGCGCGCGCCAATCTCTTGGCCAGCCAATACGCCCGGAATGTCGTCCAGATAACACTGATCTCCGAAATAGCGACCGCCTATTTCGCCCTCCGGCAATTCGATGCCCAGCTGGAGTTTTCCAAAGAAACCGTTATCGCCGACAATGAGATCCTCAGGCTAAACACCATCAACTTCAAAGGCGGCGAATACGCGATCACCGACGTTTATCAGGCTCAGTTGCTGGTGCAACAGTCCGAAGCGGAGGTCATCACCCTCAAGCAATCGATCGAGCAGACTGAGAACCAGATCAGTATCCTCGTCGGCAGAAATCCCGGGCCCATCGCGCGTGGCATCAGCCTTACCGACCAACCGCATTTGCCCGATGTCCCGGCAGGCCTTCCTTCTGCGCTTCTGGAGCGCCGTCCCGATGTGCGCCAGGCGGAAGAAGCGCTGGTCGCGGCCAACGCAAATGTAGGCGTGGCAAAGGCTGCCTTTTTCCCGCAGATTTCATTGACCGGGTCATTCGGCGCGTCAAGTACGGCCTTAACCAGCTTTTTGCAGGGACCCGCAACATTCTGGTCCGTTGGAGGCCAGTTGGCGCAACCGATCTTCGAGGGTGGCAGGATCAGGAGTGGCTATCGGTTGGCATGGGCGCAGCGGGATCAGGCCGAACTGCAGTATAAGCAAACCGTGCAACAGGCTTTCGGAGATGTCTCAAACGGTCTCGTTGGCTATCACCAATCCCGGCAGTTCCGTATGAAGATCGAGGAGCAGACAGCCACGTACAAGGCAACCGCGCATCTCGCCAACGTCAGGTTTACCGGGGGGTACGCCAGCTTTCTCGAAGTGCTGGTCACCCAACAGCAGTACTTTACCTCCGAGTTGCAGCTGGCACAGGCCTGGAGCTCTGAGTTGCAGAATTATGTTCAGCTATACCAGGCACTCGGTGGAGGCTGGAAGCCGTAGCTTTCAAGATCGGCGTATATCATCTGGAAAGCACACCACTAGATGTGAAGAGTTCATCCACATTGCCGTATTCATCCGAGAGTAAGAATTTTCGCTGTCTCCGGGGTCTCATCGCAGTCCTCATGCTTCTGACAGGCGGCTTAGGCTGGGCAGGATTCGCGCAGCAAGCTCCATTGCAACAATCGGACCACGCCATAATCAGCGCCACGATTCAGGGCACCGTTATGGATGCGGCCGGCAATCCCGTCGCCGACGTGTCCGTAGTGCTTATCCAAAAGGATCATCCAGGCGATGTGAAGACGAAAACGAATGCAAGCGGAGCTTTCGTGTTTTCCGCACTTCGAGCCGGGACCTATCAACTCAGTTCAGAAAAGTCAGGACTGCGTAGCGCAGCACAAACCCTTATTGTGTCCGAGGGAGCACAGCAGCACGTGAATGTGAGGCTCGAAGCCTCAGGAGCTATTCAGTCGAATTCACCGGAAACCATGGAGTTCGCCGATAAGCCGAATTTCACCGTGGCCGGAGTCACCGATTGGACTGCCGTGGGCGGCCATGGCTCGGATTCCATCCTGCGAACGAGCGAAGATCTCGCGCGTGAAACTCTCACGCTCAAACCGGAGGTTTCGGGAAACAGGGTAGCAGGTCTCCCTGGCGGCGCCAGTGCAGTGAGTGAATCTGAAAGCAAGTTGCGCGCAGCTCTTGCCGGTGCTCCCGGAAGCTTCGAGACAAACCATCAGCTCGGCGAATTCTATCTCCACGCTGGCAGATATCGGGAGTCTATTCCGCTGTTGCAGGCTGCATTCCAGATCGATCCCGCGAATGCCGGCAATGCGTATGATCTGGCGCTGGCTTACAAAGAAAACGGCGATCTCTCGCAGGCCCGCGAGCACGTCCAGAAATTACTGGCACTCAAGGACACCGCGGATCTGCACCGCCTGTTGGGTGAGCTTGACGAAAAACTGGGCGATCCCTTGGCCGCTGTCCACGAATACGAGCAGGCCGTCCGCCTGGATCCCAGCGAGCAGAATTATTTCGCATGGGGCTCGGAGTTGCTCCTTCACCGGGCTGTGTGGCAGGCCGTGGAGGTTTTTGGGAATGGGACAAAGGCGTATCCGAAATCGGCCAGGATGCTGGCTGCGCTGGGGACGGCTCTCTTTGCGGGCGCTCGCTACGATGAGGCGGCGTTGCGCCTTTGCGATGCTTCCGATTTGAATCCGGCAGACCCCGAGCCCTACATTTTTTTGGGCAGGATCCAGATGGCCGCACCAACACCATTGGCGTGCGTTGAGCCGAGGCTGGCGCGGTTTGTGCAGGAGCAGCCCGGCAATTCTCTCGCAAATTACTTTTACGCGATGGCCATCTGGAAACGCCAGGAACAGCCGGCGGACGAGCGGGCCTTGCAACAAGTGGAAGCCCTGCTTACTATAGCCGTGACCATCGACCGAAATTGCAGCGACGCTTACCTGCAACTCGGGGTTGTCTATTTTTCCCAACACAATTTTGAGAAGGCGATTCGCTTTTACACAAAGGCCATCGAAGCGAACCCACAGCTGGGCGAGGCCCACTATCGGCTGGGTGTGGCCTACGATCGGATCGGCGAGCCGGCAAAGGCCAAGCAGGAATTCCAACTGCATGACGAGATCGAAAAGCAGCAGGCAGCGGCCATCGAACAGCAGCGGCGGGAGGTTAAGCAGTTTCTCGTAGTTCTGCAAGGTCAGCCGACTCATCCACTGGCCAACTGAAGATGCGAGTGGACCCATCCGCGAGCTAAGATCGCAATGTTTAAGTGGTCAGCTCAAAGGGTGACAGGAGGCCTTCCGTGTTTAGACTATTGGCCGTTATGCTTATTCCCGCTATGACAATGTATGGAAGCGATCTGCCGAGCAAGAAATATCTGAATTTAGCAGCCATCAAGACGATGGTCGCGGCGTCGGAAGCAAAAGCCAAAGAGCTCAACGTTGAAGTGACCATCTGCATCGTGGATGAAAGCGGGAATCTGCTTTTTCTTGAAAAGGCGGATCAAGCCTCACTCAACACCATACAGTTCGCCCAGAAGAAAGCGCGGCACGCTGCCTTCTACAAAAGCCCCTCAAAGGACGGAGCGGATACCGTAAAAAAGGGCAATGTTGAGGCCCTCGCGTTTCCGGAATTCTTTCCCAACCAGGGAGGCCTGCCGGTTCTCGTAAACGGCCAGATTCTCGGCGGAATCGCGGCTAGCGGCGCGAAGTCTGAGATCGACGAACAAATCGCACAAGCAGGCCTCGACGCGCTTTTGAAGAAGTAAGGTGCGGGTCTACTTTGCTGGCTTCTTGACGGTCGCGACGATGCCATCGCCTTCGCGGATGGTGAGGATCTGATTTGCTTTTACCTGCGTGAATCGTTCGATCTTCTGTGTGGTCGGCCACTTGACTTCGATTACATCCACGGTCGCGACCTTCCCCAGACCGAAGTGAAGGCGCAGGTCGCTTTGGGACATCACGCTTGTGCCACTGTGGACCTCATCCATCTGAGCGTGCTTGCCGGTAATCACCCGCACGCGCGCTCCTATGGCGGTGCGATTGCACTTGGTGCCCACCAGTTTGATCTTGATCCAGTTCTGTTTGTTGCCGCCTTCATTGCGAAGCAGCGATGGCGGATCGTTCATGTTCAAAACGAGCGCATCGATATCGCCGTCGTTGTCATAGTCTCCGAAAGCCGCGCCCCGGCTGGAGAAATGCTCTGTGATGCCGGGCCCCATTTCCGACGACACGTCTTTGAAGCGCCCATTGCCCAGATTCTGATAAACAACTCGCGGATTCTTGAAGGTCTGGCCGAAATTGTAGTTGTCAATCTCCGGGTAGACGTGCCCATTGATCTGGATGATGTCCGGCCACCCATCATTGTCGTAATCCACAAAGCCGCAGCCCCATGCCACGTAGCGGTTGTTGATGCCAACGCCGGAAGCAAAGGTCACATCGGTGAAGGTTCCATCGCCATTGTTGTGGTACAGGTTGCTGGTGTCATCCGCGAAGTTGGTCTTGAAAATGTCGAACCAGCCGTCGCAATCATAATCGGCCACGGCTACACCCATTCCGGCCTGCTCGTGCCCGTTTTCGCCATAGGCGCATCCGGCCATAACGGCGATATCGGTGAATGTGCCGTCATGGTTGTTCTGCAACAGAATGCTGGGCTCGGAATCAACCGCGACATAAATGTCAGGCCAGCCGTCGTTATCGAAGTCATAGGAAACAGCCGTGATCGAGTATCGCGGGCCGGGCTTCAGAATGCCCGACTTCTCCGAAACGTCAGTAAAGGTGCCGTCTCCGTTGTTGTGATAAAGAATGTTGGTGTCGCCCGGCAGGCCGCGCGGGCCGCACATGGTGGGAACGCCCTTCCATTGACAGAAGCTCGTGTTGCTGGCCGGAGGAATTGTTTCGGGATCTAGCTTGATGTAGTTGCAGACGAAGAGATCGAGGTGACCGTCGCGGTCATAATCGAGGAATGTACAACCGGCGCCCCAGCGAACCTGCTTCTGATCGAGCCCGGCTTTATGAGTGACATCGGTAAACGTGCCGTCTCCATTGTTGCGGAAAAGAATGTTGTGTCCCCAAAAGCAGCAAAACAGGTCATCCCATCCGTCATTGTTGTAGTCGCCTACGCAGACGCCGGTCTGCCAGCCGGTACGCCCCAGTCCCGATTTTTCCGTGACATCGGTAAATGTACCGTCGCGGTTGTTCTTGTAGAGATGCGAGGTCGGAGCTTTCCCGGACGGCCACTTCGTATCGAGGCGGTCTCCATTGGTGAGATAGATATCCAGCCATCCGTCATGGTCGTAATCGAAAAAGGCCAGCCCGTTTCCCTTGGCCTCGATGATCACCCGCTTGTGGTCCACGCCGCCCCACACGTTGGGAATGGTCAGCCCGGCCTGCTGAGCCACATCGACAAACTGGACGGGAGACGAAAGGGGAGACGGTGCGGGATTCGATAGCGCGGCTTGGACGAGGGCTGGATCCCACTTCGAGAGCGGAGTCGCAAGGGCGTCGGTCAGAGAACTGCCGAGTAAGAAGAGAGATGAGCCGAGAAACCGGCGCCGTGGAAAAATCATGGATTGGGATGATTATAAAGACAGGAGCTCGCCCTGGAGCCTAACCCCTCCATACATCGCGTACAGCCTGTTATCGAGAGGGCATTTGTCCGAGCTGGCGACTTTATAGACAAATGGTTATTCACAGTTCCCACACGAATCGCAGAGAGCACTCAAGCTGGGAGGATTTTGCGATACCCACCCTGCAAATCAGCCCAACGGTCATCCTTCATGTTGCACATATTCTCACTGTAAAGGAGAAAACGTTCCCTTCGGTTGAAATCCACTACCCAACAAACCAATGCTCCGCTTCATTTGTTCCGCACTTTCGGAAACGGATGCGGAACGATTCCTGCGCCTTCTTTGATCGCGATGATCTGATCCACCGCCACATTCGTGAGCTTGTCCACCTGTCCGCTCGGCCATGTGATGACGAGCGATTCAATTTTGGATCGCTTGCCGAGACCAAAATGAATGCGCGGATCGCAGGCCGACATGTAACTCGTTCCGCCCTCTGCCTGCTTGACTTGCGCAAATCCTTCTGAAGTCAGTTTCAGCACAGAACCGGTACCGTCGCGGTTGGATTTTGTGCCGATCAGCAGGACCTCCAGCCAATGATTGGAGTTGCCCCCATCGTTGCGCAGCAGCTCCGGATAATCGCCGCGCACGTTGACGGCAATATCGATGTCGCCATCGTTGTCGAAATCCGCGGTAGCAAGGCCGCGTCCTGCGACCGGGTGTATGAAGTCAGGGCCGAGGGAATCAGAAACCTTGTCGAAATGGCCTTTGCCCTGGTTGCGGAACATCAGCAGCGGTTCTTTGTAGGAGACCTCGCTGTGGTAAAGGTTCACGTTGTCCAACATGGCGCCATTCAATTGCAGAATGTCGGCCCAGCCGTCGTTATCGTAGTCGATGAACTTGGCAGCGATCCCACTCATCAAGATTGCCTTGTTGCCGATTCCGGAGGCGAACGTGTCATCGGTAAAAGTTTCGTCTCCGTTGTTGTGGTAGAGGCGGTTCAACTCGAGATCAAGGTGGGTGATGTATACATCGAGCAAACCGTCGCCATCCACATCCGCGGCGTCGATTCCCATTCCTGCTTCGTATTTCCCGTCTTCGCTTACGGCCAGCCCGGAAATCAGAGAGACATCTTTGAAAGTACCGTCGTGGTTATTGAGGAACAGGAAATTCGGCCAGGTGTCGTTGGCGATGGCGATGTCCGGCCAGCCGTCGTTGTTGAAGTCAGCCAGGACCACTCCCATGCCCTTCGACTCGGGTTTGCCAACGCCTGACTTGTCGCTCACGTCGGTGAAGGTGCCGTCATGATTGTTGTGGTAGAGGTTAGTCTTCTGGCCTTTGTAGTTGTTCGGATTGCAGTAGGAGCGATACCCCGGCCTGCGTTCGCCGCACCAAAGGTTATTTTGGGGGGTCCACTCAATGTAATTGGTGACCACCAGGTCAAGCCATCCGTCTTTATCGTAGTCAAACCATCCTGCGCTGGTTGACCACAGGCCGTCATCGGCAACCCCGGCCTTGGCAGTGACATCGGTGAAGGTTCCGTCATGATTGTTGTGGTAGAGAATGGCGCGGCCATAACCCGTCACGTAAAGATCCGGCCAGCCGTCGTTGTCGAAGTCTCCCACAGCAACACCCTGCCCATAATGTCCTTCGCCTCCCACGCCGGCTTTATCCGTGACGTCGGTAAATGTTCCGTCGCCGTTGTTGTGGTAGAGCGCCGAGCGCAATGGATGAGAAGGTCTGTAAATGTCAGTGGCGGCCGACTGGACGAAGTAAAGGTCCATCAGTCCATCCTGGTCGTAGTCGATCCACCCGACACCCGTGCCCATGGTTTCGAGATAGTACTTCTGGTCGGTTTGCGTGGAGTCCTGAAGGAAGTTGATTCCGGCGGCCTTGCGAATATCGGTATAGCGGACAGCGACGGGAGCGTCCTGCGCCTTCGCGGCCTCCTGTGCTTTTGCAAACTCCGGGGCTTTCGCAGCCTGCTGAGCGCCAGCGCTCCGATAACCGGATACACCCATGATGACAAGCAGCAGGATCACGGTGCTAAATCTGGCGCCGCGCCATATTCGATGCGCAAAACGCTTACTTTTTTCAGATTGCCGCAAGGTTCTCAGAGTGTCCTATCCGCGAGCGACAGCGCGATCTGAAGAAACTGCTCCCGGTTCGCCATCGACATCGGTTGATCGCCGGACGGAGCAGTCGCCGGAGCCTGCGCCAGGGTTTGTTCAATCCGGTTCACGTCCAAACCACCTTTTGCATTGCTGTTCTTGAAACGGTTCAAGACCTCTTTGGCCTTGTCGATCTGCCCCGTTTGAAAGTAGAAAACACCCAGGGTTGAATAGCTGCCCGGCCATTCCGGAAGCATATCCACGGCGCGCTCGAATTGCTGCGCGGCCTCCGCGGTGTTTCCCTCCAGCGCTGAGGCGATTCCCAAGCCCCAAAGAATTTTTCCGGAGCCGGGGATGCGGGCCTGACCTTTCAGGAGCGTCTGCTTCGCACCTGCGACGTCATTCTCGCGAAACTGTAGCAGTGAAAGCGAGAGATAGCCCTGATCATTGTCTGGGTTGCGACTGATGGCGTTCAGGTAAATCTCTTTGGCTTGCGCCATCTCACCGAGATGACCGTAGATATCTCCGAGCAAAGCGAGGTAGGCATCGTCTTTGCGGCCTTCTTCTGAAACCTGCCCAGCAACATCGAGCGCCTGCGAATAAAGACGCTTCCGGAAATAGGCATCCGCAAGGTCAAATTTCACTTCGTCTGAAGCTGGATTCGTCTGCAGCACAGCCTGAAACTGCCGGACGGCATCGTCATACAGATGGTAACGGGCGAGCAATACACCGACTCCTGTCAGTGTCCGGTAATCGATCGAGCTAATCTGATCGAGCTGCGCGATCGTGCTTCTGGCCTCGTCCACCTTGCCGGCTTTCAAGTAAGCCTCAGCCAACAGATATAAATTTTCAGGCTGATCGGGATGCTTCTTGATCTCATCGGTGAGCTCGGCGATATCCAGTTGATCGCGGGCGTGAGGATCAAGTTTTGAGCGGTTATCAACGTAGTCAAAAAGGTGCTCGTAGGGATATGGACCGGCGGAAGCGTCTTTCGAGAGCGTCTGAAATATGTTCAAGTCTCGATTGGCGGCGTCGGTGTCGTGCAAACTTCTCTCCACCATCGCGAGTTTGTAGTACCCGGTAGCCGGGTTGCGAGCGACTCGAACATATTTCCTGAGCAGTTCCGCCGCCTCCGGAAGCTTCCTGCTGACGATTCGGAGGTTGGCCAGCTCCAGCAGCGCGTCGGGATAGTCCGGGTTTGTGCGCAATACTTCCTGAAACATGGCTTCGGCGGCTGCGGTATCTCCCTGCCGCTCCGCGATAAAACCCAGGTTGTACAGGCAGGCACTGTTGTGAGGATCCAGCTTGAGACCCTGCTGAAAATACTGCTTCGCCTCATCGAATCGTCCCAGATCCCGGTAGGAAAGTCCGAGGAAGGCGTAAGAACGCGCCGAGGGCTCGACTTCGATCAGTTTCTTGAATTCTTCAACGGCCTTCTCGACCTTGCCGGACATAAAATAGCTCTCGCCCAACGTGGCCAGGAGGTCGGGGCGCCGCGGGGCGAGCTTAACGCCCGATTCCAAAAGCGGTATCGCATCCTCGTAATAGTGCTCAGAGATGCTGACCTGGGCCATGAGGAAGATGATGTCCGTATTCTCCGGCGCTATTTTGTGCGCGCGGACCAGTAAATCCAGGGCGTCCAGCGGTCGCGACTCGTCCGCGTCAACCTGCGCCAGCAGATAGAGCGTCTCTGGGGACTCGGGTTTCAACTTTAGCGCCCGGGTCAATGCGAGTTCCGCATTGGGATATTCACCGTTGCGAAGAAAGGCCTGTCCGAGGTTATAGGGAATCTCGAAGGTTCCCGGCTGCAGCACGTCGGCCTTCTGGAGTTCGAGCTGGGCAGGCTTGTATTGTTTTTCAGAAGCAAGCAATAGGCCAAGTGAGAAATGCACCTGGACGTTGTCTTTGTTCTGCTCAGAAAGTTCCGTTGCCATGCGCAACGCTTCCGCGGTGCGTTTGCTCTGGAAGTAAGCGTGGATCAGGTTGAAGCTGGTCTCGAGGTTTGCAGGACGCACGCGTTCAAAATGCGGGATAGCTTCGGCAGGCGATCCCTTGGCCATCAGAAGCACGCCCAGGTTGTAATTCCCGTCGCGATTCGCAGGGTCGAGACGCAGGACAGTTCGAAATTCTTTCTCCGCCAGATCGAGTCTCTTCTGGGCGACGTAAGCATTTCCCAGGTTGTTGTGAGTTTTGGTGGAGTTGGGGGCAAGCTTCAGAGCGTTCTGAAATGCCGCAAGCGCATTCGGATAGTCCTGTTCGTCGCTTTCGACGATCCCCAACAGGTTGTAACCCTCGACGCTGGAAGGATTCCGTTGGAGCTCCTCTTGTATTTTGACTTTGGCCTGGTCGAGATGACCTTGCTGAAGCAGCGTCTCCGCTTCCTGCAGACTTGGGGAGGCAGTTGAATCCTGACCTTTTTTCTGTGAAGGAGAAGGTTGCTGCTGGGATGCGAGAGCCGGGGAAAAAGAGAGAATTACAAACAGTATGACGGCGCCGCTCGCACCGGACCATCTCATCGCATATCTGGCCGGATGCTCATGTGAAACACCACGGGCCATTTGCGAAAGACTGCGTCGAATGCCGATCAAGTGGCTCATTGTAGCATTTCCATGGCCTGCCGGGCGCCGGGGTTTTGGGGCTGCAAGCGCAGCAGTTCCTGCACCGATTCTCTCGCTTTTTCCCGGTCGCCGCGCATGGCATAAAGACGGGCAAGGTTCAGATAGGACTGATCAAAGTTTGGGGCAACGCGTATGCAAGTCTTGAATTGCTCCTCCGCCCTGGAGTAATCCTGTCCTCGTACAAAGAGGACGCCAAGGTTGTTCAAGGCTTCGGGATAGTCTGGACGCAGATCGATCGCTTTCTGCAAATAGTCCGAAGCGCGCTGCGTCTGGCTTTGCTGGGCGTAGAACATTCCGAGGCTGTAATTGATTTCAGGATCGTCGGGTTGAATTTCGAGCGCGCGACTCAAGCATTCCTGCGCCTTGTCAAAAGCCCCCTGCCGCCGATAGACATTTCCCAGGTTCAGGAGGGCGGTGGCATAGCCGGGTCTCAGGAGCACCGACTGCTGAAAGTCCCGGATGGCTTCCTCGGCGTGGCCTTCCTGGGCAGCCATCATTCCGAGATTGTTCCAGGCCTCGGGGTAGTTCGGTTTCAGCTTTAAAGTCTGCTCAAGATAACGGCGTGCCTCAGGAAAATTATTTCTCCTGAGCTCGAGAGTGCCCAGGTTGTAATACCCTTCGGGATCGTCGGGCTTCGCGGCAAGGACCTGTTGAAAAGAGTCCGCCGCCTGGTCCAGGTAGCCGTGCTGGAACATGGCCACGCCGTAGGTAAAGTCATTGCGCTGAAACACGCCCTGATGGAGCACGCCCCCCAGCGGAATTGCTTTTTGCATGCGATCGGCTGCCGAAGTTGGGACAGATCGGACATCCTCCACCAGGCGCTGGGGATCGATCTGCCCCTGATATACCTTGACGATCATGCCTTCCTTGTCGAGCAGGAAAGAGGTAGGAATGGCGAGGTCCCGGCGACGGTCGAAGAGGTAACGATAAACGATGTTGTAGATGCCTGCCACATCTTCGGTCGCAAACAAGATGGGGAAGGAAAAGGTTTGCTCCGCAGCGAACGATCGTGCGGTGGTCGTTGAGGCCGCATCATCGACATTGATCGCCAGGATACTCGTCTGGTTGGCGGTAAGCGCTGACCGGTGCTGATGGAGAAGTCTCAGCTGGTCGCGGCAGAGCGGTGCCGTTGTCGCCCAGAAGTTGAGAAGCACAAAGCCGCCCTGTAACTGCCGCAGGTCGCGCATGTTGCCCGCAAGATCAGGCAGGGAAAACTCGGGTGCCTTTAAGGGTTGAATAAGCCATGTGTCTATTTGGAAAGGCAACGGTTCTAAAGCCGGCGATTGTCCGCCTGTCGCATAAGCCATGGCTGGTGCGGCGAAGGGTTTGGCCACAAATGCAGCGGAACCCTCTTCAATTTCGATCCGATGGTTTACGGGTAGATCTTTGAATTCCTGAGAGAGCCCGCTGGGCCATCGGATAGTGGCATGGAGTGTCCCTTCGTGCTTTCCAACTCCAAAAAATATTTCCTTGGAGTGCTGGGCCAGGAACCCGGACCCCGCCTGCAGATACTTGGTCTGGCGAAGGGTACCCGCTTCGACGGTGATTGCCGTTCCGATGGCATCGCGATTACTTTTTTGCCCGCGTAAGCGGAAGACGACCGAGTGGCCGAGATCCTTCATCACGTTGTGCAAAATCCGTAGCTGCGGGGCATTCCGGTTTTTGAGGATCACCTCTAACCGTCCATCATGGTCGAGATCGGCGAGAACAAAGGAGCGGCTGTCCTCAGGAAAGTCCAACCCCACCGCACCCGAGACTTCGGAGAATGTGCCATCGCGATTGTTCGCGAACATGACATTTCTCTCATAGCCATTCCATGAATTGTCCGACCGGATCAGTTCGTTGATGGCATTCCATCCATGCTCGTAAGCCAGCGAGGGCGTAGAGTCCTCGGGTGATTTTGCTACTACCTGCCGCCAGAAGAAGCTTGCCAGGCCGCTCCGGTCGGGGTCGCTCAGGGCAAGGTCGCTCCGGTCGGGCGCGGAAATGTAGCCATTGGCGATGTAAAGGTCAGGGTAGCCATCATGATCGAAATCCCAGAAATCCGAGGACCAGGACCAACGGCCCATCTCAACTCCGGCCTGCTGGCTGATGTTTTGAAACTTCCCGTTTCCCTGGTTTCGATAGAGCGCATTGCCTCGCGCGTGTCGCTGGTAAAGCGCGCGGACATTGTCCGGAGCATTTTCGTGAAAGCGCTTTTGCTGTGAAACTCTCTGACCCGCCGAGGACCACATGTTGGCCACATAGATGTCCTGATTTCCGTCGTCATCGAAATCAGACCAGCATGCGCTCATTCCGGCTCCCGCATCGTCAATGTGGGCCTCGCTGGAGACTGCGGTGAACGTTCCATTACCGTTGTTGCGATATAGATTAGGGCGCCCGAAATCGTTGGCCACGCAAAGATCGGGCAGGCCATCCGAATTAGAGTCGCCCCAGGCGCAAGCGAAACTGTAGCGGTCGTTCTCGGCATTCAATCCTGCCGCTTCAGTCCTGTCTACAAAAGTCGCATTCCCCTCGTTGTGCAGCAGGAAATTTGGCGGACCATTCCGGGCATCGAAATAGGGCACTGGGTAGTGATACTGATCGAGGCCCAGGTAATAGCTGTACAGGCAGAAGTAAATATCGAGACGTCCATCGCGATCGTAGTCGGCTACTGCCGCATGCGTAAACGATCCCTGAGGAGGGCGCTCAAATTTGAAGGCGTCGCGCTTGAGTACGAAAGTCCCGTCCCCTTGATTCAGGAAGAGCAGAGGGCCTGTGCCGCAAACGACAAGAAGATCCTGACGTCCCTTGTTCTCAAAGTCGGCGAACAGCGCGCACGCGGTGTTGTCGAGTACACCAACTCCGGCCTTTTCCGTTACGTCTTCAAAGGTACCGTCACCGCGGTTGCGGTAGAGCCGATTCGGCAGACCGGCCGGCTGACAGACATAGAGATCGTCGAAGCCATCATTGTCGAAGTCGCCCGCTGCTAGGCCATTGTTACCGTAAACGTCAATGCCGCAGGCGCCATCCAGAACCGTTCGCCAATAATCGGAGCTGCGCTGCATCTGCTTTGTGTACGATTCCGCTCCGCCGAGAGCCTGGGAGGTCACGTCGATAAAAATGGGTCCAGGTGTGACGCTCAATGTTTCTTCCCTGGCTTCCCACTGCCGAGCTTTCCACGCCCCCGATTCAACGCGCGACCACTCAGTACGCCAGGATCCAACCCTCTCCCCGCGCCATTCATCCTTCCGCGTAGCGACGATGTCATAGCGGATTTCCACACGAACGCTCAGTGGTGCGCTGGCAATTTCTTCGATACCAGTGATTTCGAATTCCGCGGTTTCTACCCGTGAGACGGGCCCCAGCCAGCCTTGGATCTCCTGGAGAAATCGCTCGCGGCCGGAAACGACATGGGTGCCAAACTGTCTTCTCACGACTTCGATCCCGTCTCCAGTACGCAACGTGATTTCCTTGGCTATAGCCAGCGGAGAGGCTTCAATCGACGAGTCAATCAACGCCTCCAGCGACTTCGCCAAGGCCGCATGATCATGGGCCGATGCTTTGAGGACGCGGCTCCATTGATTGAAGAGCGACTGAATTTCAAAGGCATATTTCTCGGTAACGTACTCGTCAGAACCCGGAGCGACCAGGCGGAGGACATCTTCCAACGGAGACTTCTTGGGATAGTGTGGCGTCAGACGAACATCGGAGAAAGTGAAAGGGGGATTTTGATACGGCGGAAACGCAGGGCCTCCGAGCAGAAGTGAGAATCCGTAAAAGGGTGCCGGGCGGAGAAGCAGGGGAGCCAACCCCATGCTCTTAAGGAGCGCCCGTCGGGAAAGGGGTTGATTTTCGTTTTTGTTACGCGACATCCTTAGGAGTACCGTATGGGCCGGATAGGTACCTGTCATGCTAACACCCGGCTCAGATTCAGCCCAAAATCATGTCAGCCGAAGGTGCAGCTCGCCCATCAAAGTGACGTTTATTACCCCCCAAATAACCATCTCCACCCTTCGGCTGAAAAAACCTCCATCTTTTGGTTGACAAAGGTTAATTGTCTGTACTAACTTGGCTCCGGTTAGTGATGTAACCGTTTTCCTTAGCTTCAATGTAACCGGTTACTCAGCTCAGTATTGTCAGTTTCGCCACAACGCAAGGACGATGGCGTAACAAAATTGGGAGGTTATTCAGATGGGCCGTGATCGCAATGCCGCAAGTTGGTTTAGATCCTTGGGCTACATAACCCTTACATGCTTGTGCCTTCTTCTGCTTCAAAGTCCGCGTCTATTTGCCCAGGTAGATGAAGGAACCATCACCGGAGTCATCCAGGATCCCACCGGCGCAGTAGTTCCCAACGCCAAAGTGACCCTCTTGAGTACAGACACCGGCTTGACACTCGAGAAGTCCGCCAGCGGCAGTGGAGAATACACCTTCGCGCCGGTCAAGATCGGACATTACTCCGTCACGGCCAGCGCTCCTGGTTTCGCCACGACGACCCAGCAAAATTTGCAGGTGAATGTGAACAACATCCTCCAGGTCAATATCCAGCTGAAGCCCGGTTCGGCGACGCAAACCGTCGAGGTGACCGCCCAGGCACCGCAGCTGCAGACCCAGGACGCATCCGTCGGGCAAGTGGTCACTGAGCACAGCATCAACAGTCTGCCCTTGAATGGACGCAATTTTACGTTCCTTGCCCAGCTAGGTGCGGGCGTGAACTCGCCGCAAAACGATACACGAGGTAATCAGGCCTCCGGCGCCTTTACTGCCAATGGTCTGCGTCCGGCGCAAAACAACTACCTGTTGGATGGCATCGACAACAATTCCAACGCCGTCGACTTCCTGAACGGAACAAACTTCGTCGTTCTTCCTCCAGTGGACGCGATCAATGAGTTCAACGTCCAGACCTCAAACTACAGCGCCCAGCTTGGTCGCGCTGCCGGCGCTGTTCTCAACGCCACGATCAAATCCGGTACCAACCAACTCCATGGCACCGTCTGGGAGTTTTTCCGGAACAGCGTCCTCGATGCCCCGGAGTGGTTTGAAAACAATGCGGGCATTCCAAAAGGGGGATTCCGCCAGAACCAGTTTGGCGTTGCCGCTGGCGGTCCGATCATCAAGGACAAGCTCTTCATTTTTGGCGATTATGAAGGGCTGCGGCGTGCACAGGGCACTACCTTTTCCGGACTTGCCGTGCCGACCCTGGCACAGCGCAACTCGGGTTACACCAATCTCCAGGATATAGCGGCCGCAAATGCCGGGGGAACACCGAAAACCGACGCGCTGGGGCGATCCGTTGCACTTGGCACAGTTCTGGATCCTGCGACAACACGGGCCGTTACCGCGGGCGTCGTTGATCCCGTAACCGGAATCACATCTGCGACCACAGGCTATGTTCGCGATCCGTTCGGCCTCTCCAGCTGCGGCAACCCATCGACCATTTCCCTTGCCTCCTGCCCCGGGGTAAATATATTGCCTGGCGGCCGGATCGATCCGGCCGCTGTCACGCTATTAAACCTCTTTCCGACGCCGACCACGGGGGGAGTCTCATCCAACTTTGCATCGAGCCCGGAGACAACCCAGAATCGCAATGCCTTCGATATCCGAGGCGACTACAACATATCCGCCAAGGATCAGATGTTCTTCCGTTACAGCTATGTGGATAATCCCGAATTTTTCCCGGGTCCTTTTGGGGGTGTAGCGGATGGCGGCGCCTTCCAGGACGGCGTCCAGACGGCGAAATCCGACGCGGCTGTGCTGGCATGGACCCACGTATTTACGCCGAGCACGGTTAATGTGGCGCGCGTGGGGTGGAATCACCTGCACACCACTCGATTCGGGCCCCTTGGCAGCCAGTTGGGTATTCCGGAGCAATTCGGAATTGCGGGTATTCCGCAGGTGCCTGAAAACGGCGGCCTCCCGGCCTTCGGATTTGGCGGACTGTCGACTTTGGGCAGCAATAATTTCTTGCCCTCGGACGAAACCAGCCAAACTCTCCAGGTCGTCAACGACTTTACGAAGATTTACGGCAGTCACAACTTCAAGATGGGTATCGAATACCAGCACGTACAGTTTTCGACGCTGCAGCCGGCGTGGTCGCGGGGCCAATTCGACTACAACGGCAGCTTCACAGATATTCCGAATAACAACGGCAGCACGACAGGCATCGCACAATTCCTGATACCTGCGCAAGCAGCAACCGTTCCGAATGGTGTTGATTACTCGGGAGGCTCCGATCAGGTGTACGCCTCCAACATCAACAAGACTTACGATTTAAAGAACTATTTCGGGGCGTACTTCCAGGACGACTGGAAGGTAAATCCCAAGCTGACTCTCAATCTCGGTCTGCGCTATGACTACTTTGGGCCGATTCGGGAAACCAATGGCGGCCAGGCCAACTTTGTTCCGAGCGGAGCTCCAAACGGCAAACCAACGTATCTGATCCCGGCGTCCGGGAAGGCCCCCAGAGATCTGTCTGACAGCTTTATCACTCTGTTGGCGCAAGATGGAATTTCGCTGGAGCAGACCAACAAATATGGGCAGGGATTGCTACAGACGCAAAGAACCAATTTCTCTCCGCGCGTAGGATTTGCTTATCAAATCAATCCGAGGTTTGTGGCGCGCGGCGGCTTAGGCCTCTTTTTCAATTCCTTCGAGAATCAGGGATACGGACCTAACATCGGGGAGAACTATCCCTTCGTGTACAACTTCAATTATGTTCCCCACGTCGCTCCTGGCTCCCCTGCCGGTCTCACAACTGTCGCGCCTATAAGTTTCAGCACTCCGTTTGACGGGTGCCCGACAGCAGGTCCGGGTGGAACCGCGAGCTTTGAATCCGGTTTCTCCTGCGTTCAATTTTCACCTGTTCAGGTAAACGCCGCAGGCCTGGGGCTACAGGGTCTTCAGTTCGCGTACAACACCCCTCGCACGCTGGCAGTCAACTTTAGTCTCCAACACCAGCTGACGCACGCCATGACCTGGCAGATCGCGTATGTGCTTACAGATGCCGACCATCTTCAGACGGGGGTGAGCACCAATAATGTGAGTCAGATTTTGCCGACCGGTACCAACCTCACAACCGGTCCAAATGGTTCATACCTTCCATTTCCGGATTTCGGGCAAGGTTCAAGTTACCATGCGACGGTCGGGAGCAGCCTTTACAACGGTTTGCAAACCAAGCTCGAACAGCAATTCTCGAACGGGCTGAATTTCCTCCTGACCTATACCTGGTCAAAGACATTTTCCGATGCCGGCGACTTGCTGAACGGCGGCAGTCTGAACGGCTACCGCGCGCCGGACGTGCCGGGTCTTGGTCCCAGCTTCGATCGGGGTCTGGCCGATTTCGATATCCGCAACGTATTCCACTTCAGTGGCGGATATCAGCTCCCGTTCGGCAAGGATCAGCGTTTCCTGAACTCCGGAGGGATCATGAATCAGGTGCTTGGAGGGTGGGGCATCAACTGGATTACGACTCTTCAGGGTGGCCAACCCATCAGCCTCAGTTGCCCAACTGCAACCACCGCCGGAACGAACTGCAACGACATAAAAGTCCCTGGGCAGCCCCAAAGGCTTGGCATTCACATCAGTTCTGCTCCAGGCACGGCGGGCAGGCCATTCTGGTTTGGGAATCCTAACGCCTTCCAGCAGCCTTGCCAGTTGGGCCCCAACGGTCCAATACCTGGTTCGCCATCAGGATGCGTACCTTTGACGGGCTCTGCGGTTCTAGGCGGTGGTCCGGCGACGGTCGAGGGGCCGCCACTCAAGGCGTTCGACTTCTCGACCTTCAAGGGCTTCCAGCTTACCGAGCGCTTCTCGATGCAGTTCAGGGCCGAGTTCTTCAACATCTTCAATCACCCGAATTTCAACGCGCCTAACTTCGGTGGCAATGGCGTGGTGGCGATCTCCAATTCGGGCAACTTCACCAACCCCGCCTTCGGCCAGATTGGAGCGACTCGCGGCGATTCGCGAGAGATTCAATTCGCCCTGAAGGTGTACTTCTAAAGAAAAATGAAGACGCCCCGGGAGGTCACAGCCACAGGTGACTCTCCGGGGCGTTCTTCTGCGTAAGGCATTTCTCCGATAGTTGTGGCTTCTGATATGGTGTGCCAGGTGGCCCTTTCTTTAGGAAAAGGCGACTTGAGGTCGTCGGCTTCGGTGTACACCTATCGGAGAAATGCTATCGCGCTTCGCTCACGCGATGATGACAGAGGTGGATTTGTGAGCAAGGGGCCTCGGTTTCGGCTCGTGTTTTTTTGTGTTCTGCTGGTTTGTGCGGCGTTTGCAGTAGCCGAAGACGACCAAAATCAGAAGCTGGACCGCCAGTTTCAGTCGGCAGTAGCGCAATACGACGCAGGACGGTTCGCCGAAGCAGCTTCCCAACTCGAGAAACTCTTACCCTACGCATCGCAGAGCTTTGAAGTTCACGAGCTTCTGGGACTGGTCTATGCTGCGCAATCGCAGGATGCGAAAGCTCTGGAACATCTCGAAATCGCAGTCCGACTGAAACCAGATTCAGCCGCTGCCCGAACGAATCTGGCGGCAAGCCTCTCACATTTAGGAAAGTCCGATTTGGCCGGGGAACAATTTCGAAGGGCGTTAGCGCTGGAGCCGCGGGATTTTGACGCCAACCACAACCTCGGTGAGTTCTACATTCAATCCGGAAAAATCACAGAAGCAATACCTCTCCTCGAACAGGCGCAGCGCATTAATTCTTCCTCCTACGACAACGGCTACGATTTGGCGCTGGCCTATTTTCTTACGGGACGGCTGGGCGAGGCGAGGCAGCTTGTCCAGACCGTCGTGCAACAAAAGAACACGGCGGAGCTGCACAACCTGCTGGGCGAGCTCGAGGAGAAAGATGGAAAATTTGTAGCGGCGGCGAACGAATTCGAGACCGCTGCTCACATGGATCCGACCGAGGAGAATCTGTTTGATTGGGGAAGCGAGCTTCTTCTCCACAGGACATATGAACCTGCCATCGATGTCTTTCAATACGCTGCCCAGCATTATCCGAATTCGCCGCGGATCATGATCGGACTGGGAATGGCACTGTACTCAAGGGGCAAGTATGACGAGGCGGTCAAGGCTCTGCTCGCGGCCGCCGACCTCAACCCTTCCGACCCGCGCTGCTACCTCTTTCTCTCCAAAGCCTACGACAGTTCCCCGAACCAGGCGGAAGAGGTTATCGAAAGATTCCGGCGATATTCCGAGCTTCAGCCCCGCAATGCGCTGGCTCAGTATTACTACGCAATGAGTATGTGGAAGGGAAAGCGGGCTGCGGATACCAACCTGGATCTGCACGAGATAGAGGCTCTGCTGCAAAAGTCCATCGCGCTCGATGAGACTCTTCCGGAAGCACACATGCAGCTCGGCAATCTCTACGCTGACCAGCGTGCGTATGACAAGTCCATTCCCGAATATGTGCGCGCACTGGAACTAAATGCCAATCTTCCGGATGCACATTACCGCTTGGGCCAGGATTATGTTCACGTCGGGCAAAAGGATCGGGCGCAGAAGGAATTCGAGATTTATCAGCAGCTTCGGGCGCAACATATGGCCGAAATCGACAAGGAAAGAGCAGCAGTCCAACAATTCGTGTATTCAGCGAAGGCCGTCCCTTCCACCAAGCCTTGATTCCTGCGCTGCCGGACGAAAATGGAAGTGACGCATTGTTAATAGGCGGATTTGAGTTGAAGTCTCCAGCAGCATTGAGCAGAGCTACCCCAACACCAAGGGAACTTGCCCGGCATCTTGGCCGCAGCAGGCGTGACTTTCTGCGTAGTGCGGCTGGAGTGGCGGTGGGTACTGCACTAATGACCGGCAGCCCATTTGTGCGCGGAGCAGCTGCGGCAAAGAAGCGCAAGGTAATCGTCATTACCTTCGGAGGAGGTGCCCGGGACCAGGAGACATTCGCGCCTGAGGGGCAGGAGAATATTCCGCACCTGCTCCATGAGCTGATCCCGCAGGCAAGCTTCTTCACGCAGGTCATCAATCAGGGGATACTGGGCCACTACGTGGCGACCGCAAGCCTGGCAACGGGAGTCTACGAAACCCTCAATAATTTTTCCGCCGTTCCGCCGGAACATCCCACAGTCTTCGAGTATTTCCGCAAGGATTTGAATCGTCCGTCTTCTGACGCATGGGTGGTCGCACCCAGCAACGGGTTTAACCGGATTGGCGAGAGCGACTACCATTCCTATGGTCCGGGCATGGGGGCGAGAGTGGTTTTACCCAAGCATTTGCTGAGTGCGGCAACATCCGGGCCTGCCCCTGACTACGAACATTTGTTGCATGACAACTACGAGACTCCGCTCTACACGCCGCAAATTGGAGGTGGCGAATTCGAATTGCAGCAGCTGGAAATGATCCTGAAGCTTTCGGTAGATGACTTCAAGGCGCATGCGCTGACTTTGTCGAGCCCCGACGAGCTCTCGATGTATATTGCCAGGCGCCTGATGAAGGAGGAATCTCCGAGTCTGCTTTGGATTACGATGCACGATATCGATATCGCACACTCAGGGGCCTACTCGCTCTACATCGAGGGCATCCGGCGTACCGATCGTCTTTGTGCGGAGCTCTGGAAGACCGTCCAAAGCGAGCCAGAATACGCGGGCAATACGACGCTCTTTATTCTTCCGGATTTTGGACGGGATGCCGATCAGGATTCCGGCGGGAACGGATTTCAACATCATCGCACGGGCGACGCAGCGTCCCGCACAACCTGGATGATGGCCCTGGGGGCAGGTGTGCGAGAAGGGGTGGTCTATGACGCCCCGATGCAGTCGATTGACCTGGTGCCCACTCTCGGAGCAATGATGGGATTCTCTCCGTCGCTCTCGCAAGGCCGTCCTGTCAAGGAATTGGTTTAGATTATGCTTCCGCGCGATCTCACAGCCGGGCAGTTCGCCGGGTACCCTCCCCAGGCAAGGGCGCTGGCCGTGGCCCACCTTGGCGCGCTGCAGCAGCTTCCGCTCAGCTTCGTGCCGAGCTTCCTACGCGAGGTCATTGATTACGATTTCAAGTTCCCCGTCGAGCGCGCGGCAATCGATAAGGAGCTCGCCAACCTCACTTCTCTTTCCCCGGCACAGCTCAAAGAGTGGTTTCAAGCGTTCTCTCAATTTTCGCTCTCTCCGAAACTTGAAAACTTCGATTGGATAAATCAGCCAGCCCAGTTTGTCGAGCAGCTATCGGCATACCTTTGGAGCACCCACCAACTGGATGCATTTCGGGAAGCCGCGACCGTATATGGGGATCGCCTGCGGTCGGCCGTGCCGCCCGAACCGATTCCCATGCGCAGACTCGGGATTGCGGTGATCGGGCAGGGCGTTGCCGCGTATGAGGCGCCGCTGTTTCGCAACCTGCGCGAGCACGGCACATATTTTGGGCGAGTCAAGCCGGAAAACGGACTTGAATTGCTGTTGACGGCGACCGCGGCTCGGGCGAAGGCGCATCCCGTTGCTTATGGCCATTGGTATGTCGATGGAGGGCAGGAAGCGGATCACAGTCCTTTGCTGACCTGCGTGTCATATCAGTCGCTGCAACCGGTGCGCACAGCGCTGCTGAAAAATATGCAGACGGAAATTGGACGACCCGGCATGGGACCGGAGGAACTACGTACGCATCTGGCCCGCCTATCTCCCTCGGAGCTTGGGTTGGACAAAGCGGGAGACGCTGTGCTGGACCGCTTCCAGGTCAAGCTGCTCACAGAGGGCTCTGGAACCCAGATATTCAGCACTACATTTGCCCAGTGGACGACACGCGAGGTCCTGCGGCGAGCCCAGGCGCTTACCTTATTCGTGCGCTTCGCACCCCGGCAGCGGCAGAGGCCAATGAATGAGTTGCTGTCCAATAGCCGCGGCAATCCCGAAGCTGACTTCACTGGTTCCCTGATCGATGCGGATATGGGTGCGTACTATCATTGGATCAACCAGCAGCGGCTGCCGGGATCGGAGCAATCTTCGTTCCTGGTATGGTTTGAGGGTCACAGCCAGGCCCTTGCGATTGCTCCGTCCTTACCTCGGGGAACTGCGTCAAACTCGGCATTCGACCTCGGAGAATTGCTTTCCCTGGCTACCGCTTGAGAGTGCGGATGCGATGCCGGAAATGCTGCATGAGGATGTGAGTGACGCCGAATGTTGACCGGGCAAAAACCAAGATTTCATGAATTGTTCTGCAGCAGAAAGAAGCATCTTGGATTTAACGCGGATGGTGGTATAACGTGGTGCTGTCGCTTTTGCGATGGCAAGAACCGCGAGTCCACAGAAGCAGAAAAGGTGCAACCCGTATCCGGTTGTGACCAAATAGGGGTCTGAGCAAATCGCGGTTTGAGCTTGCGCCGGCTAGCTCCTCGTCAGATGTGGAGCGAGTTGTATATGGCGCGGTGAAGGCAGGACTTGAAGTTTCTCAGGAGGCATCCAGCCATGAGATTCCCTCTTAGTCGGTCAGCTCTCGTTCTAACGGTCTCCTTGTGTCTACTGTTCTGTTCCACGGCCTTTGCTGGCGACCAGGAGCAGCCCGATCCTCCTTCGTCCCCTTCCCCGGTTGCACAATCTCCGAAGCCAGTCCCTTCCCTGCCAAATCAAGTTACCATCCCTGGGCCTCTGCGATCGTTCCTGCGCATGGCGGGCATGAGTCAAAAGATCTCTCCGGAAGACGTTCTCCCGGCGTTGGCCCGAAACGTATATACCCTGGGCTATCAGCAGGGCCGGAGAACGGAATATTTGCTGCTCTTGGAGCGGTACGTGCAACAGGCTAGGGAACTCCAGACCCTGGCGGCGCAAACCGGTGAGATTCGCGTTACCCGCTGCGAGGATGCCGGACCCTTGCTTCAGATACTTGGCTACCGTCTGCACAGTGCATGTGGACAAAAAGACCTATCCCTGGCGACCAGCGACGCCGACAGCGCCTTTCTCACGATTGACTCGGGCTTTCCTCTGACGCAATTGGAGCAAGCACTGGCAACCAACACGCCGTTCACCTACTCGTTTGTGCCTTCCCGGGCTCCGGTGATTTTTAGACAGAGTGATTGGACGAACCTGAACACGTGGACCAAGCTCAATAACCCGGATTTGCTCGACGTATTACTACACGATCCGCACGTAGCTCGTCTTTACTGGGCATTTGCCAGAATCGATCCCGAAACCAGGGTTGCATTACTGCAATCTACGGGGTTAAGGAATCTGCTCCCCTACGCCGGCGTCATGGATTTTTACGGAACGCAGATCTGTATTCGCTCGCGAAGAGTGCTTGTGCCCGGAGGCAAGGCCGCGGAATCGGAATGGAAGGACTTGGTGGGAGCGAGCCCCGGATCTCCGGGAGAATTCGTCATGCACCTGATGGCGCAGGATAAGGGTTGGCTAGCAGTGTATTTTGACACTCTTTCCCGTGTGGGCCAGACGCAGCAGGCGCACCTGACCAGGGGGCCGCGGCTAAAGCGTCTTTACGAGGCATTCCGTGAGCCAGACCCTGAAGCATTTGCTGCGGCAGCGTCCTTTCGCAAAGCCCCAGCACTTTTGGTTCTTTTCACACGCCAACAATGGCTGCCGGATGACGAACCACGCATTCCAGGAAACCTCGATGTCTGGAAGCAGATCCTGAGCCAGAAGTCTGAATTCAAAATTGTGCGCGACTGGGCCAAGCGCGCCCAGCATCTCAACCATCCCGAGCAGTTACTGGAGGCAATGGTTTCCTTTTCACGACTAGACACGGATAGCAGTCCGCTGCAGATCTATTTCACGTTGAGTGAAGTGGACGGCGAACGGTCTCCGCAGAGAAGCTTGTCCCCCGAGACAATGCTGCTGATGGCGCATACCTATCCGCAGTTCAGCGGTTGGTATCCAATTTTTTCCCAATTCCCAGAATTGAACGACGCTTCTATTACCCGGTTTATCAACGTAGCCGGAACGCTCGATCGAATTTCCAACCAGCAACTGCGCGGAAATGCCTTGGGAATCTATCAGGCGAATCTCGGGCTCTGGCAAATCCTGGCTTTTCAGGGAGAGATCCAGAAGGCGCAACTCGATTCGTCGTGGCAGAAAGTCATCGATCCTTTCGACAAGATTGGCTCGCCGGCTCAGCTCTTCGATGCAGGCTACAAGTCCCTGGACGAGCTAATGCTCGCGGCCACCGGCAAAGCTAACCATTCGCAGGATGAAATCGTCGACCTGCTGGCCGGTCCTCCGCAAAAGAACCCACAGGGTGAAAAAATTCGAACGGAGATGGCCGCCAGAATGCGTCTGGTCATGGATGATCAACGCCTGACCTCCCTCGACAGGCTATCGGAGCTTGGCGAGGGGCTGAATGCCATGGTGCACGGAGCTCCCCCGAGCAAGCGGCTGCTTTCCGAGGCGGGAGAACTGCGGGAATTCGAGATGCCCCGTCCCATCTTCACCGAAAGCGAGAAGGACCAGTGGGCACCCGGTGTTATGAGCGCGCGCCATGCCGAATTGCAGGTGCATACAGACCTGACGAAAGTAATCCAGCAGGCAAACTCGCCCGCCAAAGTGGAGGCGGCCCGCGGCCAGCTTGCGCCCTTCTTAAGGGACACCCTGGTGGGCCTGAACTACGCCTACTATGAACCTCCGGGCTCTCAAATTCTGCATATCAATCCCCTTTTCGTGCGCTCCCATGACTTCTCGGGAGAGACGATTGTAGGAGAAGAACATGTCTGGCAGCCCTCAACCTTATTCGGTATAGGCGCGCCGGCCGGCGGCGGTGCTTACCTGGTCGGGTCGCTGGCGGACTTGCCCTACGCCCTGGCCGCTGCGGAGCAGGATTTTATTCCCCCGGAGAATGTCCAGGCATTGATCTGGGCGGAGATCGTGCCGGATCTACTGGCTGGCGCAACGCTGTCGCGCTGGTGGAATGTGGGCCCCCACGAATTGCATGCCGTCGCACTCTATCAACGGTCTGGAGAAGAGCTCCTGGCTGCTTCGACAGGCAATCCAGAGTTGCGGGAGAAGGTCATCTCTATCCTTTCCGATCGGATGTCACCGCAACGGCTGGAGCAAGTAGAGCAGGCCCTGCAGTCGAAAGATATAACACCCGAGATCGCTCGGCTTCTGCCGGCAGACACCTTCTATCTGGCTGTGGAGTTTCGCCAGCGATTCCCGCAAGAGACGGCACTTCTGGGAGTATCAGGTCAGGCGTTGGACAAGCTCTCCCATGAGCACCCGGCGGAGGTCAGCCTGGAGCGCATCTCGAAGGACTTCGGCATTCCTCATCCGGAATTGGCGCAGAGCTACGGGCGGGAGCTCCTGAATGTCAAACCTTTCCCCGCTTTTTCGGGTTATTCGAGCCGCCTGTTCGGGGAGTCGTGGGACTCCACCAACTTATATTGGGCTCGACTAGCGGACCAGAGGAGCGATTCACCGGTAACGTTGAATGTTCTATCTCCACTGCTGACCCGTTTAATGATTTCGAAGATCTTCGCCGACGATTACGAAGATTGGCCCGCCGTGGTGCGCGCTATGCACGAAGCGGGCGATGACTTTCTGCAGGGTAAGGTCGGACCGCCGCCTGGGACAGAGACAACTGCTCAGCGGTGAGCACCCGGCCAAATGCGCTTGGGTGGATGCGTTGTGAGACAGGAGGATTATGGCAAAGAGATATCTCAGCTTTTGGCTAATTAGCGTTCTCTTTCTGGGTTCTGCCTGGACCGTGGCGCAGGACAACGAAACGCGTCTCCGGGTGAATGTCAATCTGGTGCAACTCAACGTGGCGGTTACCGATCACAAGGGGGACTATGTTACCGGTCTTCGCCCTCAGGATTTCACCGTTACCGAGGATCGGATTCCAGAGAAGATCGCGACCTTTGAAGCAGGCAATGAGCCCACCCGTACCGTGACGGACGCCGCGACGGACACCGTCACGTCCGGGACCGAAACCGTGGAGCAGAGTCCCCAGGTACCCGCTGCTGCGACGCCCCCGGTAACTGTGTCTCGGTACTCCGATGCCAACGTCTTCATTCTCTTTGACACCAGCAACTACATGTACCGGGGCTTTGTCTTCGCTCAGGATGCCATTGCAGGTTTCGTGCGCTCCCTGGAAAGCGCCAGCAAGGTCGCCTTCTATTCGTATAGCCGCGATCTTTCGCGGGCCTCGCCGCTGACCGCTGACCGCGAGCAGGTTCTGCGAGGCGTGCGAAACACGGTCGCAGGGGACGATGCCGCTCTCTACAATTGCCTGTTGTTGACCGTCAAGGATGCCGCCAGGATTACCGGGCGAAAGGTGGTCGTGGTCTTCTCGAACGGACCCGACAACGCCAGCCTGGTACCGCCGGAGGATGTGGCCGAGCTGGCACAGTCCACGGGAACGATCATTTACATGGTCAGTACCCAGGACGCGCAGTTAGAGCCGATCTCCACCGCAGTCTTTGAGCGCATGAGCAAGGCCACGGGCGGCAAAGCGTATTTCGCCAAGAGCTGGAGAGATGAAACGAAAGCATTCGCGTCGATCCGTGATGACCTTTCACACCTTTACTCTCTCAGCTACTATCCGCAACAAAATGCCAATCGCGGCTGGCGCACGATCACGGTGAAATTGGTGGGCAAGGATCTGCAGAAGTACCATGTGCGAACCCGGGATGGGTATCGTCTACAGCAGGTTAGAGCATCCGAGGAGGCATCAGCGGAGTCCGGATCGGGACCGATTGCGAAATAACGCCTTGTCTTGAAGTCTTAGGCGGTATACACATCATTCCGCGCCGGCGCAAGCTTGCCCACTACTTCAAGTGATTCGCGTTGTCATAGATGGCTTTGAGATCGGCGCGGTGCAGAATGTTTTCGGCGCCGGGATCTAATCGAATCGTATCGAGCAAACGAACGGCCTCGCCGTAATAGGAGGAAGTTCGTGATTTGTCCGGGCTTCCTCCGAGCCTTGCTGATTCGCCCAGCAGGTAATAGATACGGGCGGTATCGAGACCCATGCCCGCCTTCTCCGCTGCGGTCAGACTCTGCTCGAGATCGCGCTGAGCCTTCGCGTAGTCCTTGGTTCCAACCTCGGCCTCAGCATAGGCAATTGCACTGCGCAGCGCTAAATAAGAGCTCGTGACGCCGTTAGAATTCAGAAGGGGACGCAGTATGCCGAGTGCCTCTTTCGATCGGCCCTGCGCGATCGCCACCTTTGCCATGTTCAGTTTTGATTGCACAATGGTATCGGTGTCTTTCATGCGAGGCGTCAACTTCGCGGCCATCTGATAGAAATGCTGTGCATCCGCCAGATCACCCATATAGAAGGCCACGTCGCCCCGGGTGTTTAGGATGGTCGCCGTCAGGGCATCGTTCTTCAATCCGCGGGCGATGCCTTCCGCCTCATTCAGCAGCTTCGTGGCTTCATCGCCTCTTCCGGCCTGGGCCAGAGCGCCGGCAAGATCAGTGAGGAATGTGGCCATTCCGTCTCCTGATTCTCCCTGGTCACGAAAAGCCTTTACGCCATCCTGCATCGACTTTACTGCCGCTCCCAGCCGGCCCTGGTATTCAAACACCACTCCGATCTGGTGAGAGACCAGAGCTATCGACCTGGCATCGCTTACCTTGCGCGCGAGCTCCAGCGCCCGCATCAGATAGTTGAGCGCCTGATCATATTGGCCTGTATGGGTATAAGCCTCGCCTAGTCCTTCCAGCGTCATCGCAATGTCGCCGGGGACTCCCAGCTTTTCGCGAAGTTGCAACCCCTGCTGGTAATTCGTAAGAGCGTTGTCCGTATCTCCTTTTGCAAGGTAAATGGACCCGATATTGGTCAGGCCGAGGGCCTCGGATGCATGGTCGCCCATCTCGCGCTGGATCTGTAATGCTTCCTTGTACTTGTCCAGAGCCTGATCGTAGTCACCTCGATCCTGGTAGACCGATCCCATGTCCAGCAGCGTGTCGCCCATCTCCTCCTTCATCCCTATATCGCGCAACAATGCCAGCGCCTTGTTATAGGTAGCCAGTGCGGCGTCGGAATTCCCGCTCATCTTCTGAAGATTGGCCATCTCATCCAGAGCCGCGGCCACCCCCCGCTTCTGGCCGATCTTCTCGTTGATGGCAATGGATTCCTTGTAATTGCGCAGCGCCTCATCCGGCTTGTTGAGCAACCGGTAGGAAATGCCCGTTGAAAGCAGGATCAGCGCTTTTTGCTCCTGGTTATCTACCTGGATCGCGAGGTTCAGCCCCTTGCCGAGTGGGTCGAGCGCAGCCTGCGGGTTGCCAA
>Ga0206959_10015_pt1 | contig 53765 bp, 37 predicted proteins | sample Alteio_BWOrgHeat_31_FD_152971 | JGI IMG/M metagenome (GOLD analysis project Ga0206959, IMG submission 152971) | Enriched cells from forest soil in Barre Woods Harvard Forest LTER site, Petersham, Massachusetts, United States -... | ecosystem: Environmental > Terrestrial > Soil > Temperate forest >...
CTTTCCGCCTTTGCCTTATCGAGGCCCGATGGGCCGACGTCGGCAATCGTCAGCTGCCATGCACCGATAACCTGTCCGTATAAACTTCCGTCGGCTCCGCCCGGAGGAATCTCAAGAACTGCTGGGCCCTTTTTTAGATCGGTGAATGCGGTGATATACGGCGTAGTGCTATTCGCCGTCAGTGCTTCGAGGCGCAGTGTGGCAGGGGCTGAATAGGCAATGAAGTCGTTATCTTTAAGTCCCAGGTCCTGAAAAGCCGCCGCTCGGAAGCGGTAGATAGCTACCGCCGGAAGCGACCACAGAACAGTTTGGAAGGCGCGGTCATGAACCGTTTTGCTGTCGAGGTTCGCCGTCGGTTACATCGGGCGAAGAACCACGGGAACAAAGACCTAGGCCTATGTCATCGTGCTACCAGGATGGAAAGGAAAGATTCCGGCCGGATTGACCCGCTATGATGTGTCTACCAAGAATCGCGCTGCTAGCGCTACGCTACCCCTCGGCATTTATTAAAGATTTGTTACGATAATTTGAAAAAAAGGACTGCTACGAATTGATCACAAGGTTTCCCTTTCCCCGCGAAATACCTCTCGTTTTCCCACGCTCTAGGAATCCCTTTAGCCGAATGTTGGAAGGCTCCTCAAGGACAAAGTTCGCGTCGATTGGTGCACTTCTGGTCCTGACGCTAAGTGCAGGATGCGGTGGTAAAGATATTTACTCCGCTCCCACTACCCTAACGTTGAGCGATACTTCCTTTGATTTTGGAGCAAATCTGGTGGGTAATACGCTCACGCAGACGGTTGTGAAAGTCACCAATTCCGGAAACTACGCAGCCATTTTACTTCCGTCTTTGACCGGCGACCCCAGCTTTTCCATCGTTGCGAACCGGTCGTGCGGCGTGCAACTGGCAGCATCGGCGAGCTGCAATGTGGTGGTCAGCTACCTGCCGACCAGTGCCTCCTCGCCAGCAGCGCAGAGAGCAACGCTTAATCTCAATCCCGGCAACGTCACGGCTGGGATGTCAGTCACGGTCACCCTCACTGGAACTTCAACAGGAATGGCGATGGGCCAGGTTACCTCCACGAGCAATCCACAGGTGGCGCAATACACTATCACCCCGCCATTTCCAGGAACCGTGACTGTCTCCTTCGGCACGACCACCGGCTACGGATTGCAAACTTCAACCCAGGCGATCCCTCCCGGCGGTGGCCCGGTCAGTTTTTATGTAGCGGGTATGCGAGCCAATACTCTCTATCACATGCAAGCTTCTATGCAATTTGATAATGGGCTGTCTGCAACGGATACAGATCATACATTCACGACCACGAGCTATCCTGCATATGCTATCCCACCGATTACAACCACCACTATTGCGGGACAGACACCTCAACCCGGGATTGAAATACTGAACCCGATTGATTACCCTATCGCGCAAGTCTTAGCGACGGATCTATCCGGAAATGTCATATGGGCATACACGCCCTCAGACGCCACGCCTCCTTCCTCAACTTACGCCCCCAGGCAGCTGGCGAACGGGGATTTTCTTGTTCTTATTGGCGTCCCTTCGACTGATCCATTAACGCAGGAGATACCGTCCACTGCGCTCATTGCAGTGCGCGAAATCAATTTGGCCGGAAATACGGTCAAAGAGATCACAATGGCTCAACTCAATTCCGCGCTCGCCGCGCATCCCGAGGTTTACCCCAATCCCTTGACCTTGCAGACCTTTCATCATGACGCTACACCTTTGCCTAACGGGCATTGGCTGGTTTTAGCCAATACGCTGAAGTCTGTCGTGCTGAACGGAGCGACCACACCGACCACCGTCCTGGGGGATGTGATCGTCGATCTGGACACAAACCTGAATCCAGTCTGGGTGTGGAATGAATTCGATCATCTGGATGTGAATCGGCATCCGGAAAATTTCCCCGATTGGACGCATACAAACGCGGCTGTCTATTCCAAGGACGACGGCAATCTGCTCGTTTCCATGCGTCACCAGAACTGGATTGTGAAGGTGGATTACGCCGACGGTGTAGGAACGGGCAACATCCTGTGGCGCCTGGGGTACCAGGGAGACTTCGCACTGGAAGGGGGAACCGATCCCACCGATTGGTTCTCTGGCCAACACTGGCCTAACTTCACAACCGCGAATACAACCGGCACATTCGGACTGGCAGTGATGGACAACGGAGACTTCCGGACCTATCCCAGCACCTCAACCTGCGCCACCACGAGCCCCGAACCCGCGTCCTGCTTCTACACAACAGTTCCCATCCTTCAGCTCGATGAATCTGCGAAGACCGCGAAGTTGGTATTTCACCAGATTTTGCCGGTCAGTTTGTATAACAGCTTCGGCGGCAATGCAGAAGAATTGGCAAACGGCAATATCGAGTATGATCTTTGCGGCGTAGGCTCCTCGTCGCAAGTTTTTGAAGTAACCGATCAAAGCACTCCCCAGACTGTCTGGAATATGAGCGTCACCGGCTATAATGCATATCGAGCCTACCGCCTGCCGAGTCTCTATCCGGGTGTCCAATGGTAATGCTGCTCAATCGGAAATCTTGACGCAGCTCTTTGAGGTTGACTTCGACGATATTTCCGGGATCACGGGCATTGCTGCAACCTCGCCCGCCCGCGTGCTTTGACGAGCTCAATGCACGTGGGGCACGTCGTTGTTCATGGAGAAAGGCAATGCTGACCCCGTTTGTGCCGCGAGAGTAGCCACGTCACTGGCTCAGGTCGTCCTCGGAATTTGAGAAGGAGGCTACAAAAATCTGGGCGGAATTTGGGTTCAGAAAGTCTGATCCAAAAATAGTGTGTACCGCCTGCCTAAGTATGTCGCGCAAGGGGAAGCCTAGGTCCCCAGACTCCGGCGTCTCCCTTACCAAGTCATCGGCCACTTTGCGGGCGTGTATGAACAACTCGATGAGGAAGCCGTGAAGCACTACGCTGTTCTGATGGCGGTAGCTTTTGAAATTCCACTGTCTGGGTCGGGCCCGACGATGCTGACCGGCAGCGCGTGCTGGATGATGCGGTGCGTGTCGGCGGTACACCCATGGGACTCATCGCCGCCGACTACGCAGAGGGACACCTGACCATCATGAACGTTGGACCCTGCTGAAGGTGGTTCCCGGGGGCATCAGCCCGCGGAGCCAGGGATTAAAATTTAGCGGTGAGTGGTTCGCATGACATCGATTCGGAAGATCCTCTGGAGTTGTTCGGTTCATGGCTGAAACAAGCTCATGAGAGCGAACCCAACGATCCCAACGCGGCTGCTCTGGCAACCTCAACTATGGACGGTCTGCCCAGTGTGCGCATAGTGCTGGCGAAGCGTATAGGTGAACACCTCTTCTGTTTCTTCACCAACGCAGAGAGCAGAAAGGGCATGGCGCAAAATCCTCAGCTGCAGTTCTTGCCAAATTCGCTCATCTCGAATCTCTCCCCACCGACAATTCCGAGTGACGAGTGAAGGCAGCAAACGCAGGTGCGCTAGCAGCCACGCTTTCTCGCGAACGGGACCGTGCGCTGCTCTTTCGAACTCTCGCTACTCTTCGGACCGACATCGAGCTTTTTGATGACGTGGAGCAGTTACGATGGACAAGCCCCACATCCAACTTCGTGACGATCGCGGAACGACTGGATCCGGCTGTCGCGGACAGCCGACGGCCCCGCGGCCGTCGATCCCTGAGTCCGCCTATTCTTGGCTCCGCGACCCTCCCGCCGTTCTGAGAGCTCGGATTTGGCCGCACGTGATCGATTCTTGCAGCGTCGTGCGCCTCAGAGTAGACAGAGCATTCTGTTCGCGTCTGTACGGAGAGTTTCCATATACTGATTTGAACTCATCGCCCCTGACAGAACAACGCTCGAATGTCAGCGAAACTCACGCTTGCAGTTATCGACCCAGATCAGTCAGTAGCGGCAATCCTAGTATGTCGCTACCAATCCGCTCAAAAGTGTCGCTTCCAGGACAGAAGGCCTCGACATACGAATGAAGACCGATATAGCTTCCAGACATAAGCTGAGACGAAATTCACTCGGTCTCCCGGAATTGCTTTTGCACGGGGTCACGCATATAGCACCTGCAACAAACATCGTTTTTACCTTCCCAATCATCGCACTCAAAGCCGGACCGGATATGCCGGTTTCCTTCCTCCTGGCGACATTCGTTTGCCTGTTAATCGGCAACACTGTCTCGCAGTTTTCCCGGTACCTGCCCTCCAGTGGCGGCTACTACTCCTTTGCAACCCGCGGGCTTGGCAGCCGTGTCGGTTTCATGGCGACGTGGAGCTACCTCATCTATGACATTCTGGGCCCGGCAGGCTGCACAGGCTTCCTCGGATATCTCCTCTCAGATATCCTGCACTCCGAACTCGATGTGAATATCCCGTGGTGGATGATCTCGGGAATCGCGTTTGCCATGATCTGGGCGTTTACCCACTACGGCGTAAAGCTCTCAATGCGAACCGTGATGATATTCGGTGGCCTTGAAATCCTTATCATGCTCGCACTGTCTCTTTCATTTCTCATTCGCCCTGGGCTGGGTTCCAGTTATGTAGCTCCTATTACGCCGTCGTCGGCCCCCAACCACTACACCGGAATCATCGCGGGTATGGTGTTTTCCATCCTTGCGCTCAGCGGCTTTGAGGCTCCTGCGCCGCTTGCACAGGAAAGCCGCAACCCTGCAAGGCTTGTGAGCGCAGCCATAACACTCTCGCTCTTGTCCATCGGAATCTTCTACGTCTTCACTTCCTATGCCACCGCAATTGGCTGGGGCACAGGCGATATGGCATCTTTCGCCACCGATCCAAATCCGTTCTATGTTCTCGGCCGGCGGTATTGGGGCCACGCCTGGTGGCTGATCGTGCTGGCCATTATCAACAGCGCGATTGGAACCGGACTCGCATGCACTAACTCGGCGTCACGGGTTATGTACACGATGGGCATAACCGGAGCCCTTCCCGCCCGATTCGCTTTTATCCATCCGACTCACAAGACGCCAACGTTTGCGATCGCCTTTCTCCAGGCTGCGGGAATCATTCCAGTCCTGCTCGTAGGCTTCCTGCTAAAGCCCACGGATATATTTGGTTTTCTCGGGACGCTCGCGACTCTGGCCGTAATCCTTCTGTATGGGATGGCCAATTTGGCTCTTACTTCTTATATGCGAAAAGAGCATCCGGACGAATTCAGTTTTATGCGGCACTTTGCCTTCCCATGGCTTGGAACACTCTCTTTGCTGCCGGTACTCTTCATAACGATTTACCCAGTCCCCAACTGGCCCTACAATCTTTCCCCATATCTTCTAGCCGCGCTATTGATCGGGGGCTTTGCATATATGCAATGGATCGAATGGCGCCACCCGGGTTCACTCCGTCGCAGTGCCGGGGCTATCGTTGCGGAGAGTGCGAACAACTTCGCTAACGTCGATTTGTAGGATGCGAGTCGCGGGACGCTCTACGGTTTCGCTCGCTATGGATTGAACCAACGGAGGAAATGCGTGGCAACCCATTCAAAGAAACATCGCATGATTGAGATTGATTGGCCAGACTTTGGACTGGCAGTCCGCCCACCTGTACAGCCCGCCTCTGTTTTCAGCGATAGAGTCAATGCCCTCCGTTCTGCGATGGAACCGCGCGGCCTCACGCACGCTGTGGTCTATGCGGATCGGGAGCACTTCGCAAATCTCGCCTACCTGACCAATATTGACCCTCGGTTCGAAGAGATCCTGCTGATCGTCGCACGCAGCGGCAACCCGCTCATAGTAACGGGGAATGAATGCAGAGGCTACCTTGGGATCAGCCCTCTCTTCGACGCGGGTTTCCTTCGCACCGAGTTATTTCAGACCTTCTCATTGCTTGGCCAGCCGAGAGAAAACAGTCGTTCCCTCCACGAGATATTGAGATCCGAAGGCATTGATGACGATGCGGTCGTGGGCTGCATCGGCTGGAAATACTTTCTCGACACCGAAACCAGTGATTTTCTTCATACCATCGACCTTCCCTCGTACCTAGTCGATGCTCTGAGAGAGATCGCCGGAAGAGAGAATGTCGTCAACGCCACCGACCTCTTGATGCATCCCGTATATGGCCTCCGGGCATCGTGTTCGGCCGCTGACATAGCATTTTTCGAATATACGAATGTTCTCGCCGCAGAGGGCATGAAGCGCATGATCTTTGGCTTGCGCGAGGGAATGACCGATTTTGAAGTAGTCGAGCTCGCGCGATTCAATGGAGAGCCCTTCAGTTGCTATCCCACCTTCTGTACCGGGAAGACCGCTCAACTTGGCGTGGCAAGCCCGAGCGGCCAGCTAATCCGTCGCGGCCAGCCTCTTTCTGCAAACATCTCCTATTTCGGAAGCAACATTTGCCGGGCTTCCTGGATCGCAGACGGAGCAAATGATCTCCCGCAGGATGCGCGGGAGTACATCGATGCTTTCGCCGGCCCTTACTTTGAAGTAATGGCTGAGTGGTTTACACAAATGAAGCCCGGCGTTGCGGGCGGAAAGATATGGAGTCTTGTCCAGGAAGAGCTTCCCTTTGACCGATTTGGAATCTTCCTCAATCCGGGGCACCTGATTCACTTTGACGAGTGGCTGAGCTCTCCGATTTACGAGAACTCAAAATTGACACTGCGGTCTGGAATGCCGATACAGGTTGATGTAATTCCGTCTTCTCCGGTTTATTTTTCAACCAGAATGGAAGATGGCATTGTTATTGCTGACGCAACACTCAGGCAAGACTTGCAGAGCCAATGGCCTGATGCCTACGAGCGCTGCCAGGCAAGAAGACGTTTCATGACGAAGGTGCTCGGCATCGAGCTCCCGGATGAGGTTTTGCCTCTCTCCAACATACCGGCGATTGTTCCACCGTTTCTTCTCAAGCCAAATACGTTAATTGCGCTTGCGCAATAACTCTCTGGCATTGACCAAAGAAGTTCCGATGGCCGCGCTGATCGTGTTCCAACAGCTCGTGGAAGTCAGTTACAATCAGGCGACCACGGCAGTCGTCTACAACTCTTCAAGCGACAAGCGCGAGTACTTTCGGGCTCGGGGTGAGCAAAGTTATCGATCAGATCGAGGTGCTGTGGCCGAGCGGCATACGGCAGGTGCTGATCGAGGTCAACGCGGATCAAATTCTCACAAGCAAAGAAGCTCGCCGATAGCCCTACACAGCGCTCGTCTCTCCACCGCGTGCCCGTGGGGCCAACCCGAGCGCGTCGAAAACTATGTCCCCCTAAATGGCGGCCTGGTAGCCATGCAATCTGTTGTCTGCCCCTGTAGCAGATGTGTCAGGAGAGAGTCGGGTCCGCGGATCGGCGACAGAAGTAGGCTTTCGTGTGATCCCCGAGACATGTACCATATCAGGGAAATGTCGTTCCTGATACGCGCGTGGTAGTTCCCTGTCCATGCGACGCCCAATTCGACAGGAGTGAGAGAACGCCCGGAAATTCAAGGCGGTAGAGAAATTCTTCGCTGGAAATTCGAGCCAAAATAGAAAATTTCCCTGTACTTTTCCCTGTTAGCAGGGAAATTGGATCGGAGAACAGTTCCGCAGTGGACTCCATCCGCCGCCAGATTCTTCCCTCTCAATTTCATACAGCTCGCGAGCCGTTAAAGTCGAAGGATTTTAGACCGGCTTCGGATGTTCCATTAGTGTCCCCGTCGCCGTTTGCCTTCGCTCCCCAGAACCGCAACTGTCCGCTAAGCCCGGACCGTTTTGCGGACAAATAGACTCGTTCGCCTGCAGGTGCAGGATGTTGGTCATTTGAGATACTTCTCTGGCAGCGTCAGTCCTGAGCGCTCATCGTCCCACATGATGCTGGCAATCCAGAAGCGGCCTTGCGCATGCACGATCTGGATTGAGTTAATGCCGCGCGTGAAGGGTGTGGCATCCTCGGCTGTGTGGCGGCTCTCGTAGGTGCTCCAGACGTGAACGAGGTTGCCGAACTCTTCGACGCGATTGGCGATGCTCCGCTCGAAGAAGCCGTGCGTTTTGAAGTAGGGATCGTCACGCTCCACATACATGTCGGGGGTGAGGAACACCGCGTCGCTCTTGCGCGCGGGCTGGTCAGCGCTGGCCGGAGCATCAGGCCGGATCACTCCAAGACGGCCATCTGGCAAGAACAGCGAACGAAAGCGGTCCCAATCGCGGGGTTTGCCTGCAGGTCCGGAGATTACATCGTAGAGCGAGGCAAGGAGATGCTCGACGGTGTCTACGTCGCTCGAGTTCTTTGCGGCCGGCCAACCCGGATGTCCCGCCAGTGAACCCACGAGCGGAGGCGGCGCGGGCTGGGAGGCTGCCGATGACTGCTGAGGTAGCGCTGGCAGGGTCACGCTCGCAAGCAGTATCCCAGATGCAACGAGGCAGATCGTTTTCGATGTCGCTTTTCGTTTCGCCTTCATGATGCTTTTCTCCGAGTTTGTTTTACGTGAACCGGTTCCGCGATTGCGATACATCGGCATTGCCGATCTGCCCTCAAATGAATCTAGGAATGTTCAGAGTATTTGCGCTATCTGCGTTATTGTGGCTGGGGCAGCGGTCGGGGTTTCATCGCAGCTTTTTCCCCTTGAGAGTAATGGATCTACGGGCGACGGATGTGCAGCGGAAGCCATCGATATAAGTATAAAAAGTTTACTGCGGTCACTTCTTCTCCTCTGCTCCTGCGTTGTACCAGTTGCGTCACAAGCTCAGGTTGTCGTGGCAGTAAATCCCCACTACCATCATTATCGTCACGATCATCGCCACTATTACAACCATCACCACCATTGTTCCGATCTTGCGACTTTCCTGCGCTCTCAGCTATGTCGAACCGGCCGAATAAATGCTGTCCCGCTTCGTCAGGCAACGTATAATGAGCGCACTCCGGGAGGATATGGCGACGGATTTTACGTTGAAATCGGCGTTCTTGTCACATCTATCTTAGGAGCGCCTGCAGCCGCCAGGTTCAACCATCGACGGTCGTCTCATGAGGGCTTGCCCAAGCTGCCAAACGAGCTATCCGATTCACTACACCCATTGTCCGCGCGATGGCAATGCCCTCATAGAAGCCGGCAGTTGGCAGGAAGGCGCAATCGTCCGCGGCAAATACCGCATCCTGAGCAAACTAGGCGAAGGCGGCATGGGGGTCGTTTACAAGGCCGAGCACATGCGTTTTGAAGAACTGCGGGCGCTCAAGATTATGAATGCGGAGCTGGCCGGCGACCATGCCTTTGTCAAAAGGTTTATGCAAGAGGCGGTCCTCACCCGCAGAATTCAGCACCCCAACGCGGTTCGGGTAGAGGATATCGATGAAACCGAGGATGGGCGTCCGTTCATGGTAATGGAGTATCTTGAGGGCCGAGGCTTGAAAGAGGTGATCGAAGCCGAAGCTCCTATGCCAGCGGCACGCGTCAGCAAGATCGCCAGGCAGGTTGCTGGCGCGCTCGATGCGGCGCATGGCCTGGGCGTGGTTCACCGGGACGTCAAGCCTGCCAACATCGTCTTGACCAGCCAGAGCTCGCACGTGGGCTCCGGGGCTGGCGGAGAACAGGCAAAGGTCCTCGACTTCGGGATTGCCAAGGCCAAAGAGGCCGGGCTCGACGAAAGTATCCCGGCGCAGGTGACGCTCACGCGCACCGGCAATGTCATCGGCACCCCGACGTATATGTCCCCCGAGCAGGCCAGAGGCATGAGAGGCGCGGACCTCGATGGTCGCTCGGATCTCTATTCGCTAGGCATTGTCATGTATCAAATGCTGGTCGGCGGTCTTCCATTCAAGGCCGAGACGAGCATGGAGTGGATCTTGGCCCATCTCCAGGTCCTTCCGACGCCGCTGCAGGAATTCCGTTCCGATCTGCAGATTCCACCAGCTCTGGCCGATGTGGTAATGCGCTGTCTTGAGAAAGACCCCAACCGCCGCCCAGCCGCCGCGGCAGCTCTCATTCGGGAGCTTGAGAGGGCTGAATCGGTAATGCCTTACACCCCGCAGGCGTTTTCATCGGAAAAACCGATATCACGCAGAGAACCTTCCCCCACCGAATCGTTGGCATCAACCGGGTCGGACCACGCCGATCCGGGTGCAAGGCCCTCCCGCCGTTGGATTGGATGGACAGCGGGTGCAGGCGCATTGCTCCTGCTTGCAGGCGCGATCACAATCTGGCGCATGCAGCGCTTGCCGCGGACAGCGGCCGGAACACAGCCCGTTGCAGCGCGAAGCCAGAATCCGGCTTCGCCACCACCCAACCCGAGCGCAGGCGGCGGTCTCCCAGTCGCGCAGGCACAGCCAGCAAACGAGCCGACGTCACAATCGGGGGCTGCAGTTTTTCCACCTAGCAGCGGGCAGTCCTCAAGCGCGACCGAGCAGCATGTGCCGGCACCAGACGCAACGCGGACTACCGCGGGCACTCCATCGCCAACGGCGCAAAAGTCCGGAGCGACCAAGCCTCCAGGCTTTGTCGTGGCAATTTTGCGCGCAAAAGAAGACGAGAACCAGGGACGTTTCGAGGATGCTTTGCGGGAATATGAACTGGCGTCTGCTGTGGACCCTACGGATGCGTCGGTAAAGCGCCATATCGCGCTACTTCGCGCCCGGATTTCCAAAGAAAATGAGCTGATCCGTTGATCGATCTCTCACCCGCGCTGCAACATACTATGGAGGACATTCGATGCCTCTATTCGCACGCTCTCTCACTTCGTCTCACGGCGGACGGTTGATTCATGGCGCTTTGGCCGTGTGCGCGTTGTTCTGGTGCTGTACAGTGTTTCCTGCGTCGTCTCAAGAGCCACCGAAAGGGCTTTCCGAAGAGCAGGTCGTCAAGCTGCTCAAAGAAGATCCGGCGCCGCGGGTGGAGTATCTCGTCAACAAATATGGGATTGCCTTTTTTTTCACGTCTGATGCGGAGAAAAAACTGCGAGATGCGGGAGCCACCCCGGATCTGCTGCAACTGATTCGAAGGTTGGCTCCCGAAAAACCAGCAGAAGTAAAACCACCTCCACCGCCTCCTCATCCCACTCTTGTGATCCATGCCAAGCCGGGAGAGGCGGAGGTCTACGTGGACGACGAGCGTCGTGGGCAAACCGGCGCGGACGGCACATTGAAGTTTGGCGATCTGGCATCGGGATCGCATAAAGTGCGGATCTCGATGGCCGGATACCACAGCTACGAGGTCAGCGTCGACCTCGATGCTGGAGAGACCAATACAGTCGTGGCCGAGCTGCAGCCCATTCCTCCTCCCGCTCCAACGAAGGAGGAAGCACCGGCGAAGGACATCGCCAAGTCCACGCCGGCCGCCGACCAGAAGCCTCGCGGTGATCCCGACGACCCGCTCACTCCACACTCGCCCGGGATCTACTATCTCCAGCAGATAGGGAGCGTCCGTCATATGATCGAATTAGCGGAAGCTCCGCCAGCCTCCCGCTCACTCCAAGGCGGCAGAAGTTCCTTCGGAGCTTTTGGGAGCCTTGGAGGCCCAAAATGGAAGACGATGATCTTCGGGAGCAACGCGCATTTTCGCGTTCCTACTGGCCGCCCTGTCTTTTACTTCTATGCTTCGACCGCCGAAGCAGATGCCCCTGCCCCTGTTTACAGCCTGCAGAACGACCCCTTCCGATATAACTCAGCTCCCAGCGGCTTCGTTCTGGTGCGTCTCCAGAGCCAGAAGAACACACGCGAAGTTCCAATGAAAGGAAGCGCCGCCTCGGCCACGGTCGATGAAAAAGACACCGTGCCCTTCGATTATGAAAATGCAGCCGCGGGCATCTACAAATTGCAAGTCAAGAGCGACCTTGGCCCCGGCGAATATGGCTTTCTATATGGAGGAATGTTGCAATTGATGACGCAAACCAGGCTCTTCGACTTTGGCGTCGACAAATCCAAATGAGGCCGCGGCAATCCCGTTCCAGTGCCGTGGGAGTATGGAGACTAATAAGAGTTTACCGGTACGATTGTTAAGCCGGAGAACTAGCTGGGGCAAACGATGGGAATTCTTGAACGGTTTCGCCTGGATGGAAAATCTGCGTTGGTCACTGGATCTGCGAGCGGCCTTGGCGCCGCGATTGCGCTTGCGCTGGCCGAGGCTGGAGCGTCCGTTGCATGCCACGGCAATCGTCGGCCTGCGGACGAGACGAGTGAGCAGATTCGATCGCTGGGGCGCCAGTCTCAGAGTTTTGCCGCCGATCTCAGTAAGCCCGATGGAGCGGATTCTCTATATGCGACTGTCTCTGCAGCCATAGGCGCGCCGGATATTCTGGTGAACAACGCTGGCATGATCGATCGAGAGGCTGCAGAAAACTATGATGCGCAGGCCTGGATGACCGTGCTCCAGGTAAATCTAAATAGTGTTTTTCGCCTCTGCCAGCTTGCCGGTCGTGTAATGCTCGGACGGCGTCAAGGAAAGATCATCAACATCGCTTCCCTGCTGTCGTTTCAAGGCGGCATCCGTGTGCCGGCCTATGCGGCATCGAAGGGCGGCGTGGCGCAACTGACCAAAGCGATGGCGAATGAATGGGCTGAGCGCAATGTGCAAGTGAACGCGATTGCTCCGGGATACTTTCGCACGGAAAACACGTCGGCGCTACAGAAGGACGAGATTCGGAACCGCCAAATTCTCGAGCGGATTCCGGCAGGGCGCTGGGGCGAACCGGAAGATATCGCAGGCGCTGCTGTCTTTCTGGCCTCACCTGCGAGCAACTACATCACCGGTGAAGTACTTGTAGTGGACGGCGGATGGATGTCACGCTGATCGCAGGAAGCAACTACAGAAATCGGACTGTTCCCGTCCTTCTGCGGCGTTATGATAACTCACTGCGAAAATACGCGCGCAACTGCGCCGGAGGTATTGGAAAGTGAATCACGGTATCAGTCGTCGTGACATGTTGAAAGGCGCTGGAGCTTCTCTTGCCGCCTTTGGTTTGCCGGGCACCGCCCTTCAACAGAACCCTTCGCAAGCACCGGCGCAAACTACCGCTGCCGCGCAGGATCAAACGCGCGCACAACGAATGCAGTGGTGGCATGCTGCAAAGTTCGGCATGTTCATTCACTTCGGCGTCTACAGCACAATAGAGCGGCATGAATGGGTCATGGAGAACGAGGCCATCCCTATAAATGAATATATATCGCACGCAGTTACTTTTCGGCCTGCGCTGAATTCTCCTCGCGCGTGGGCGCACCTGGCCAAACAGGCTGGCATGAAATACATGGTGATGACTACCAAGCATCATGAGGGCTTCTGCAATTTCGATACGAAGCTGACCAGCTACTGTGCTCCGAAGCAGGGACCCGGGCGAGATATGGTTCGCGAGTATGTTGAAGCTGCGAGAGCCGAGGGTTTGCGTGTGGGCTTCTACTACTCCTTGATGGATTGGCATCATCCCGATGGTGCGCTATGCGCAAAGGATGAAACGGCGCGCGGACGGTTTGTCGATTACACCCACGGGTTAATCCGTGAGCTTATGACCAATTACGGCAAGGTAGATGTGCTGTGGTACGACGTTGCGTGGCCGCTGGATTCGAACGGCTGGGAGTCCGAGCGCATGAATGCCATGGTCTTTGAGCTTCAACCAGAAATTATTGTGAACAACCGTAATGAGCTGCCGGGTGACTTCTCGACACCAGAACAAGAGATTGTAGCCGCAACGAATGGGCGCGCGTGGGAAGCCTGCATGACCCTGAACGATAGTTGGGGCTATCAGCGCGCAGACAATGATTGGAAGTCTTCCCGCACGATCATTCGCAATTTGATTGAATGCGCGCGCGACGGCGGCAATTATCTACTGAATATCGGGCCTAAGCCGGACGGCTCTGTACCGGAGGAATCTGTTCGCGTGCTTAGCGAAGTGGGCCGCTGGATGGATATAAACGGCGATACCATTTATAGGTCCGATCTATGCCAGGTGCGGCGGTCCAATTACGCCAGCTTCACCAGAACCGGCAATACACTATTCATGCACATACATTTCTGGCCCGGAGATTATGTCGCTATCAGCGGGCTGCAAACGAAAGTGAAGGCCGCACATCTGTTGAAGACCGGTGTTGAGGTCAAATTCACTCAGGATAAATTTCAGACAAAGCTTAACGGTCTGCCGGATCAAGTGCCGGATTATCCGGTAACGACGATTGCTATCGAATGCGAAGGCGAGCCAACGCAGAATACGGATTTTGTTCGAATCAATAAGCCTCGCGATGGTGTATAGAGTTATTCCTTCACCTTGACGACGATCGTGCTGAAGATATCTCCGGGCACAATGATCAACTGGTGCGGCGTGCCGGCGGGGATATGGACGATGTCGCTCTTCGTGATCGTCTGCGACGTTCCATCTTGAATGCGACGGCCCTTCGTTTCACCATCGCCGCCTGTTTGCGCGTCAATGACGGTTCCGCCGGTAATCAGAGTCGCCTTGCCCTGGGTGACGATGAAAATGTCGTCGTAGTGCGCGTGAATCTCGGCTCCTCCACTCGCAGTTCGGACAGAGAGTTTGATTGCGTGCGACTTGTAGTCGCCGAGAGTCCCTCCGCTGCTGCCCGAGGCTTTTGCCATTTGTGCCAAAGTCGCCAGCTGCGCCGCCACGTCCTGGCCGGAGAAGATCTCAGCTTTGCTTCCGGCCTGGGCATACGATGGAATAGCCAGTGCGGCGGCTGCGAGAATTGGAATCAGGTTCATCTATCCTCCTAAGTATCTTTCGTCATTTCGCCTCAACGAAGGCTCTTGAGCGGGGTAGGATCCATGTCCGCGTAGTCCTGATTTTCACCGCCCATGCCCCAGCAGAAGCTGTAAGCCCGCGTGCCCATGCCAGCGTGGATCGACCAACCGGGAGAAACTACGACCTCGCGATCCTTCATGACGATGTGTCGTGTTTCTTCCGCCGGACCCATCAGGTGAAAGACGCGGGCCTCTTCGCCGAGGTTGAAGTACATGTAGAGTTCAGAGCGTCGCATGTGAGTATGAGCAGGCATGGTGTTCCAGGCACTACCTGGATGGAGATGCGTCACGCCCATCACCAACTGGCAGCTCTTCGCGCCATCGAGATAGATGTACTTGCATACCGTGCGGTGATTGCACGTCTCGACGTTGCCAAGTTCAATGGCGTTGGCCTCGTCTTTGCGAACCAGCGCGGTTGGGTAACTGGCATGCGCGGGATAACTGAGAAGATAAAAGACAGCCGATGAATTCGGGTCGGTCGACTCGAAGATGATCTCCCTCGCGCCACGTCCGATATAGAGGCAGTCGAGATTCTCCAGGGCATGGCTCTTGCCGTCAACATGAACCAGGCCGGGACCGGCGATGTTTAGCGCGCCGAGTTCGCGGCGCTCGGTAAAGTATTCCGCCCGCAATGCGGCATCCGCAGGAAGCGCGACGGGACTTCCCAGTGGCGCAGCCATCCCTACAACCGCACGATCCAGATCGACATACGCCAGACGGAGCGCACCCGGTTCATAGAGCGCATCGATCAGAAATGTCTCTCGAATTTCCCCCGTCGTCATCGTGGGGTATCGCACAGAGTCGGCCATTAGATAGGTCTTCATCATGTTCCTCAAGCGTTGCTGTATTGCGGATTGTCTACGGTTGAGATGATTCAGTCTTGCGTTGCGTCTGCATCAGCAGCCAGGGGATGAATTCTTTTCCTGCCGCAAAGTTGTCCTGTCTCGACAGGGGCTTGCGGCTATCGGTGTACTCGTGTGATGTAGTACTGCGCTCGCTTCAGGTTCTTGACAGTCGGAGCGGAGTATAGGGTGTCGAGGGCGACTCCGTAGCTTTGAAAGATTGACCGAGGAGTGAGAAGCCGCTGTCGCTCACGTCATTCCACTTGTAATGGAAATATTCGGTGTGACCGGCAGCGTTCTTCCTCTGCTGACTGTTGAACCATGCGTCGAGCATAACAGTTGGGACATGAGTATCCGGTTCAGGCGAAGCGAGTGCCATGGCCTCGCTTGACTGCGGGAGACAGGCGACTCCGTTTAAAGCATGCAGAGAGACTCCGTCATTCAAAACAGTTAACCCTTTGCATCCGAGAACCCTACCGTTTTTATTCATGAAGAAATTGAATGGAGGCATTGAGTGCGGTCTTTTTTGCGGCGAACGACCTGGATGCTTCTAAAATTCTGTTTATCAGAACGGGCGTGCCTGTGTCTCGACTTATGGGCACCTGCGTCCCGCTATACGAGATGACGGGTTCCCATGAAGAGCAGGCTCACATTAACATGGCTTGTCGCAACTTCAACTGAGGATGGTGCATGCGTAGAAGGTTCGTGCTGCCTGGCGTCGCTGGTTGTCTCCTTTTGGTGCTCGTGACCGGTCTTAATGGTCAGACGGCGTCCGTTGCGAAGCCGCGAAACGATGCAGGGGTGGGAGATACGCTGGATAATCCTCCGCCACTCGCCAATCTTTCTTCCGCTTTCGAGCCCAAAGCCATCAGAGCCGCGATGCGCGAGGTGGGTGACTGGGAACTGGGACGGTCCCAACCCTACTTGAGCCAGGACTGGACCTTCGCAGCGCTCTACGCGGGCTTTATGGCGGCCGCAAGGACCCTGCCCGAGGCGCGATATGAAGGCGCGATGCTGGAGGTGGGGAATAAGTTGGACTGGAAGCTGGGTCCGCGTCTGACTCACGCCGACGATCAGGCGATCGGGCAGACCTACCTCGAACTCTACGGTGATCATCATGAGGCGCGCATGATCGCGCCGACCAGAAATCAATTCGATGCGCTTATGAAGACGCCGGACGATCTGGAAAAGCCGGTCTGGTGGTGGTGCGATGCGCTGTTTATGGCGCCGCCGGTATGGGCTCGGCTGTATCGCGCGACGGGCGAGAAGTCTTATCTCGACTACATGGATCGCGAGTGGTGGATTACGTCGAACCTGCTCTATGATCCGCAGGAGCACTTGTTCTTCCGCGATGCCAGTTATCTTCAAAAGCACGAAGCGAATGGCAAAAAACTGTTCTGGTCGCGAGGAAACGGATGGGTGATGGCCGGCGTGGCGAGGGTGCTGGAGGAGATGCCGAAAAATTACCCCACCCGGCCGAAATACGTTGAGCAGTATCGCCAAATGGCTGCGCGGGTGGCATCCCTACAAGGGGCCGATGGTTTATGGCGCTCCGGGCTATTGGACGCGGACGCCTACCTGTTGCCCGAAGTCTCAGGATCGGCGTTCTTTGTGTATTCGTTGGCGTGGGGGGTGAATCACGGCATTCTGGATCGCGCCACATACCTGCCGGTGGTTCAAAAGGGCTGGCAGGGCCTCGTATCGCACATCTATGTGGATGGGCGGCTAGGAAGCATTCAGCCCATTGGAGCGGCTCCCGGAGATTTCAAGCCGTCATCGAGCTATGTCTATGGTGTGGGTGCATTCCTGCTGGCAGGGTCGGAAGTTGATCGTCTGGCGCAGCGGCCTAGTGCAATCATTTCCGCAAAAACGCATTGAAGGAGTCTCCACGACTTAGAACCTGTCTGCGGTTGGGGAATCGCTCAGGAAAGAGGTTACGAAGTTGGTTTCGAATAGGTACGATTAGCTATAATCGTCGCCTGTGGAGCATTTGAGCCGAAACTCCTTGTTTCGATCAGCAACTCAAAGGGCTGAAGTTGTCCATTCTTTGCTCGGGCTTTATTGATTACAGGTAACATTGCTTTCCGGTTAAAAAGAATATCGGCGGCAGCCTGGGTTCCAGCCATGGTAAGTCCTTCTATAATAAGGACCCAGCCTGAGTCATTCAGGTTTCGCGCCAAAGCAATCACGGCATACGTACGATGCGATGGCGCCGTGGCGTCGTTCTGGTATGCAGACAGTTCTCCTTGCAGCGGATGATGGTTGATGATCACTGACTCGTTCGGCCTTGGCTGGTACTCAAATTCGAAGTTCAAATTCTTCTGGAAGAGCTCAACCCAGGGGTTTGAAAACGATGAGCCAATCAGGATTGCGTTAGAATCCTTCAAGTCTTCCATGTGAAGCTCGCGTGCATATCGAACGGTGAAACGTTCAGGCGTTGCTTCTGGAAGCCGTGAAAATTTAAGAACCGCGTCCAGGTCGGCCATGCTGGTGTAACGCTGTTCGTCCAGATCGGCCATATTCCGCGCGTCGATGTTGTAAGGGCTTTTGATGAAGACGTAATTGCGACTGATATATTCAGCCAGATTTACGGAATGTTTGGTGAGGTTCTGGATCATGACGATGCCGTCGTCAGCCGGAACCAGAAGTGTCTGGCGCGACGTATCGAAGATTTGCGCCCATAGTGGATGAGAAGTATCAGCTAAAACACGGCTATCACGCTGGGATAATACCCACACCAGAACAACACAGACGAGCAGAACGAGTGCCACCGCTGCAACCAGGGATGGCCGAAGCCCGCTAAATCGAGGTGTGGAAGCAGGTTCAACAGGAAGAGCCCCATTTCGAGGTATTGAAAGACCAGTCATATCCGAGGCATCCTCTACATCTGAAGTCGCCTCTTCAGGTACCCTGTTTGGCTCGAAATGAGGAACATATTTGCCACGTGGAATGCTAAGTATCAGTTCTTCCTGTTTACCTTCTGTTTCGAAATAATGATCCAAGCGTTGGCGAAGCTGTCGCGCATAGTTTCTTACAATGTTGTCTTCAGAGGGGTTATATCCCGGCCGTCTACCGAAGGCGTGTACTCCGATCTGGTGCTCATTGATTTCGTCGGTCTTTCCACTCAGGGCGCGTTCACAGACGTAAATCAGGAATTTGGAGAGCAGGGCCGATCGAGCGAAGCTCGAACTCGCCGCAATCCGTTGCGCCAGTTGCCAGCGCGGATCATCTGCCAGATCGAGGCTTTCCCACTCCGGCTCCGGTTGTGGCTCTGAACTAATGGGCGATGACCTGTGAGAGGTATCTACGGCCGGCAACAAGGGGGTTTGTTGTTCCATCACCTTCTCTTTGGATGCAGCGTAGCAAAGTTTCTTTAACAGTCCGTCAACACTCTAGGAGCAGTCTGGACTGGGTCTACCCCGCAGCGTTCCACAATAGTCTCTTTTGTAAATAATTGAAAATGAGCGGCGATTCAGGTGTATGACAGGTGTAAACACCGGGTAAACCCCTTCCGCGACCTCAAATGAAGTGAGAAAAATGCCGCGGAGATTTTTTTGCCTGGAGGCATTAGGAAACCCATGTTACACCTCAGTGAACCTCTCCCACTCTGCCGGTTCATCGATACAGCCAGTAAGCGGAGCATCGCCCAGACCTGGCTGCTGATTCTCATATCTGTAACACTTTTCGGCACAAATCTGCTCTTTGCACAGGTTGATACTGGCGGAATCACAGGGACGGTCACTGATCCGTCTGGAGCAGTTGTCGCCGGCGCTAAAATCACGCTGGCCAACGACGCGACTGGGGTCAAAACCGTTACCACCTCCACTTCGACCGGCACTTATTCCTTCAACCAGTTGAGACCAGAAACCTACACGCTGCAGGGCGAGGCGACAGGATTTCAGAGGTTCGTTTTGAATGGCCTCGAGGTCCATGTCCAGCAAACAATAACCGCGGACATTCGGTTTGCCGCCGGTACCGTCAACCAACAGGTCACGGTGACGGCTTCAGCTCCACTTCTCCAGGCAGAAAGCGCGGCGCTCGGACAGACCATCACCACCGAGACCGTGAATAATCTCCCATTGCAGACGCGCGACTGGGCTTCACTGGCCCAACTTGCGGCCGGGGTTGCCACGGCGCCAGTCGGCAATCCCAGCAGCGATTCAGGAGCCACGAGTAGCGCCTTTTTCGCCGTGAACGGGGTCAATCTGTGGCAGAACGATTTCCGATTGAACGGCATTAACGACAATATCGAGTTTTATGGCGGCTCCTCGGTAAACAGCAATGCCGCCATCACTCCTCCGCCAGACGCCATCCAGGAGTTCAAGCTGCAAAGCGGCAATTTTAATGCCGAATTCGGACACTCTACCGGGGGCGTCATCAATGCCGCACTCAAATCCGGCACCAACCAGATTCACGGGAATCTCTGGTGGTACGTGCGCAACGACGTCTTCAACGCAAATCTTTTCTTTAACAGCAAGACACATGCCCCGACGCCGGAATACCGCCAGAATCTCTTTGGAGGAACGATAGGCGGTCCAGTTTATATACCAAAGGTCTACGACGGCCGGAACCGGACTTTCTTCTTCTTCGACTACGAAGGGGGCCGCTACATCACGCCGTCAACCTACACCAGTACAGTGCCCACCACGGGAATGGTCTCGAGCGGTTTCACAAATCTGCAGGATCTCATCAGCTTCAATAGCGGGACATCCACAGACGCCCTTGGCAGAAAGTTCAGCCACGGTACCATTCTCGACCCGGCTACGACACGTCAGGTTGCAGCGGGTCAGGTAGATCCGATCTCCGGCCTCACCAACACAAGCAGCAGCGCGGTCTTCGTTCGCGACCCTTTTTACACGGGGAGCATCATGGGCATGACAGATTTCACTGGCGCGACAGCTCTGCTCAACAACATCCCAGCAGGGCGGATTGATCCAAATGCAGTGAAATTGCTCGGCGTATATCCGGCGCAGAACCAGTCCGGCTTTGCAAATAATTTTGTCAACCTGGTGAAGCAGCCCCAGGATACCAACTCATACGACATAAGGATCGATGAAAATATCAACGCGAGCAACAGCCTCTTTGGTGTGTTCAGTCAAAGCTGGATTACACGAGAGGTTCCATCCAGCCTGCCTGGTCTGGCTGTAGGCGAGACCGGAGGCCGGGATGACAGTTTTCCAGCCTGGGCATTTGCAGTTGGCTATACTCATATCTTTACTCCGACGCTGACTAACGAAATGCATGTCGGAATGGTCCATGCCGATAAGCTTCAAAAATCTATTTTTGGAAACACCTTCGGTATTCCCGCTCAATTCGGAATCGGTGGGATCCCGCAGGTTGCGAATAACGGTGGCCTGCCGCCTATAAGCTTCTCAAACAACTCAACGGGCTTAACGCACATCGGTGTCGGCAATTTCACTCCGACGCTTCAATATGTTTGGAACGTCCAGGGCTCCACCGGCGTTACCAAGATTTTCCAGAGCCATACTTTCAAAACGGGTGTCGAAGTCAACTCGATGCAGGGCGATATCTCTCAGCCGCCTCAGGGTAGAGGGGATCTTAACTTTAATGGGCAGTACACTGATATTCCCAATGTAAATAACAATCTAAACGGAATTGGGGACTTGCTCCTGATCCCCGCGCCATCTACGGTAGGTGGCATTGATAACGTCGGAGGAATGAGCAGTTTCTCGGGATCAAATATTGCGGCTACTGACGACCACCGCTGGTACATCGGCGCTTACTTTCAGGATGACTGGAAAGTTACTCCAGATTTAACCCTGAACCTTGGGCTTCGTTGGGATCACTTCACCCCATATGCTGAAGTTAATGGACGGCAAGCGAACTTTATCGCCGCCGGAGGCAATGGGAACACGGGTACTTACTACATCTCCAATCAGGGGTGTCAGGTGCCGAGGTCTGCTTCGTTCGATTCGTTGCTAACGAGCAGCAATATTGCGCTTAACTGCGTTTCGGGGCTTACGCTGGGAAATGCTCAATACCTTAACTTCGCTCCAAGGTTAGGATTTGCATATCGTGTCTTACCATCGCTGGTTGCCCGCGGAGGATACGGTATTGCCTTTGGGTCCCTGGGAAATCTGGGCTACGGTGGAACATTGGGCACAAATTACCCGTTTGTTTACACCTCCACATTCCCAAGCCCTGATTCGCAGCATCCGCTGCTGCTGTCTAACGGTCAGCCGGCTACGATGGAAAACGCCTTCACGACGATCAACTTAGATGATCCCACAATTAACAGCGGACAGGGTCTGAACCTCTATGGGCGTCAATTTAATTATCAGACTCCGTACATTCAGACTTTCAATCTTACGGTGCAGGATCAATTTACGAAACGTGATTCCATACAAGTGGGATATGTCGGGACAGTGGGGCGCCATCTGGACAATTTGGGGTATAACAATTCTCCAACCGAGATCCTGCCACCCGGAGTAAACCCTCAGAACTACGTGCCATTTCCCAGCTTTGCACGAAACTCAACCTATGAAACAACCAATGCAAGCAGCAGCTACAATTCCTTGCAGGCTACATATGAGCGCCAGCTGAGTTACGGTTTGACTATGCTTGCTAATTATACTTACAGTAAGTGCCTTACCAATCAACACACTCAGGCGTCGCAAAATCAACTATACAGGGCTCAATGGCTTCCGAACTTCGGAATCAATGCGGACTATGGATTGTGTGATATCGATGCAGTCAACCTGATCCATATCTCGGGTTCGTATGAGCTGCCATTCGGACACGGTCGCGCGATGTTGTCCAACTCAAATAGGGCCGTGGATGCGATTTTTGGTGGTTGGATGGTTAACTTCATCTACACCTATCAGAGTGGCCAGCCTACGACGGTCGGCTGCCCCGTTGCGACCACGGCGAATGGTGTCTTTGGCTGCTTTGCCTTCACTGTTCCAGGGCAGAACTTATACGCAGGCCCACACAATTACACGCAATGGCTGAATCCTGCCGCCTTCGCTCAACCTCCTGTGGCCACTCAAATTGGTCAATCCGACTACTCGCCCCTGGGCGGCGGTCCGCAGCAAGTTCGGGGCCCGGGATTCAACAATCTGGATTCCTCTGTCTTCAAAGACTTCGCATTTACAGAGTCGATTCGCCTGCAGTTCAGGGCCGAAGCATTCAACACAACCAATACGCCGCAGTTCGGACAGCCGGGAAACCTGAATACCTTTAATAACCCCACGGGTGGCTTTAGCTCCATCACCACCATGAGGGGCAATCCTCGAACCTTGCAGTTCGCGTTAAAGTTGTTCTATTAGCCAGGTGGGATTGCCGAATCAGCGTTCCGACAAGGGCGGTATCAACAGCGCCACCGCCCCACGGAATGATTCCATCTGATGAATGACCTCTCTTGTTCCAAGTCAAGGGTTTTGAGATGGCACTGCGCTTGGCAGCTGCAAAGTTGAGCTTACGGTCAGGCTTTTATCTCTTTGTCCTCTCTTTTGCGCTGCTGGGGGTTGCTCAACAGACACGCGTTGCTCCGCCCACGCCAGCCGATCTGGTGCTGGAAGGCGATGTGAATGGTTCGCAAAACCAGACCTACATCGAAGTTCCTTTTCATGTGCCTGAAGGTGTCGAGCGGGTGACTCTGACCTTCAATTACACCGAAAAGGATAAGCATACTGCACTCGATTTAGGGCTATTGGATACCGTGCAACTCCGCTGCTGGAGTGGCGGGAATAAATCGCTTCTCACCGTAGGAAATTCCGACGCAACACCCTCCTGCCTGCCGGGACCGATCCCGCAAGGAGAATGGAACGTCCTCATAGGCGTTCCGAACATCCGTCCTCAGGTGACATCGCATTACTCTGTGCAGGTCTTCTTCATGCGAAGTGGCCTGGTTGCTGATGAGCCTGCCGAGTTGCTCATACCATTGCGAGGCGGGCCTGGCTGGTATCGAGGGGACCTTCATATGCATACCGCGCACAGCGACGGACAATGTCCCAATCAGACCGGGAAAATGGCCCCCTGTCCGGTCTTCTTCACGGTGGATGGCGCAGCCCGTCGGGGATTGGATTTCATCGCAATTACCGACCATAACGCGACTTCGCAATATGATGCAATGCGCGAGCTACAACCCTACTTCGACAAGCTGCTTCTTATTCCCGGCCGCGAGATCACCACTTTCCAGGGACATCTAAACTTACTGGGAACGACAGCGTTTCTTGACTTTCGCCTGGGTCGCCCCGATATTCCCGATATGAACACGCTGCTTCGCAATGCAAACAGGTTGGGAGCACTCATATCCATCAATCACCCCAATGCACCGACCGGAGAATCGTGCATGGGCTGCGGATGGTCGCCTGCCTCCCCAATTGATATGAGCCTTTTGCAAGGTATCGAAGCCGTCAACGGTGGCAGCGCCGACCCCGCGTACTCCGGCATTCCCTTCTGGGAGAATCAGCTCAACCTTGGCTACCGGCTCACCGCGATCGGAGGCAGCGACAACCATCGTCCCATGAATTCGCTCGACAAAGAAGGTTCAGTCGGCAGGCCGACGACGGTTGTGTATGCGTCTGAACTTTCGACCCCTGCGATCCTTTCGGGTATTCGCGCGGGACGTGTCTTTATCGATGTAACCGGATCTCGCGATCGAATCCTTGATGTAACCGCAAGCAACGCCACCAAAACTGTGCACATGGGTGATATGCTAGCCGGCGCGAAAGGATCTCAGGTGTCATTTGAGGTATTGGTAACCGGATCTGCCAATGGAACGGTCACCCTCTTAGAAGACGGGCGAGCACTGAAAACGGCCGCGCCTGTGACTCTTTCTTCTTCCAGCCAGACATTGCGTTGGTCCTGGACGAGTGATGGCCAGCGCCACTGGTTTCGACCGGAAGTTATTGGACCAGACGAAAAGCTGTGGTTGTTGGGAAATCCCATCTATGTGAACTGGAAATGAATTAGTACCTGATCGTCGGGCATGTATTCCGATTCGTTCACAACCGGAGCAGGAAGCGAAAGCGCATGTCTTCCTTGAACCACATGATGTAGTTGGTTCCCCAGGCGTTGTTGAAGAGACCACAATGAATGCCCTTGGCGAGATCGGGCTGCGAGCGTGAAAAATTCAGCGGCGACTTTTCACCCAGCGCGATCAAGGGAGCATCGAGCGTTTCTACCTCCAGCGATCCCCGCGCGTCTTTATACCCAAAACCCTTGGCAACGGCGTGCAGATGTCGGCCGCCAGCGGTGACTACGTCGAAAGGGGAGACCTTCTGGTCGGATTTGTCCATGCTCCAGTCACCCTGATCCGCGATCAAAGGATTGAAGGTGAGCCATAGCGCCTCGGGCATTCGAGTCGCGAGTTTGTCGAACCAATAGAAATTCAGCTGCAAAACCGGTTCCGCGTCGGGCAGGACCACTTCAACATACATCATGCCCGGAAATGCCGCGCGACCACTCTGCAGCGCTTCTGGATCATCGATATGCAGTCTCCCAATTACCCGGGAACCCTCGCGAACATGCTCCGTACGAAGCTCCACAAGCTTGGGTGACCAACTCTGGCTGCGTGCTCCATAGCGCTCGATGTTGGGCTTACCGAAATCCTTCTGCGCCCAATCCGCCTTGATGGTCAGGTAGCTCGCGAGAAACCTCTGGTAGTCCTCCTGGGAGAGAGTCTGATAGGAGAAAAGCGCGAGGGGGTGCTCTGGCGAGGCCCATTCACGCGCCGTTTGCTTGTTGCGCAGCCGGTGAATCGCTCCGGTATTTGCGTCAAATCCGAGAATAAAGTGCTCCGTCTCGATGTCCTTGCTCGTGGGATGGAGCGAACCTGCCATTTCCGGCCGGCCAGGGGCCAGCGCAGAAATAGCGCTTTGTGCCTCATTGCGCAGTCCAGCCGGCAGAGCTGCGATTCCATCGAATAGATCCTGGCGTTTCTCCTGCCAACTGAACTCCACCACCTTGTAGTTCTTGGTGTTCAGCACCTGTTCGAGACTTTGCGGTGTGTAGTGATCAAAGTCCAGCCACGTTTTGGTATCCGTGCCCCAGGTGTGTTCGGCTTCGAGCAACAGGCGCCGCAGCAAAGCTAAGTCAGTTGCATCGCCGGATTGAAATTCATTCGCCCTAATCCACGCCCGCCGCAGCCGGCAGAGTTCGCGATACCGAGCTACCTTGAGCGGATCACTGGCCACTCCATAGATCCAGGTGTCACCGATTTCTCGAGTTTCCATGGGAAGATGACTGCGATACGGCTGAATGGCATTGCCGATTTCAGTGAGGTTGGTGGCGACGATGGTGGCACGGGGAAAGCGCCGCCCGAGATCGGCGTAGATCTCCCCAATCTCCTGGGGAGTATGCGGGCCGCTGTTATCGTCACGTACTACCACAGCGATGGCGAGATCTGAGCCGGGCACGCAGGCGATGTTGCCATATTCGTGGTGATACATGACAACGATGGACGCGCCCTCGGGATCTTTCCAGACAAACAGCGGGGGCAACTCCGACGGAGTGCTTCCGCCGTTCACACCAATATCGAGAAAATTGACGCCGTGTTCGGCGAGAGGAGCGATGAGGCCGCGGGTATGACCGGGAACGTCGGTCATCTTTGCCCCGGTTGTGGTGCGGCCAAAGTGCCGGTCGAGAGAACGCGAGAGGGACAGGCTGCCGGAGATCAATGAACGGTCCATCATCTCCGTCTGCCAGCTGAACGGCAGTGCGTGCCAGGCGATGTCGCCATCACCCACGGCCCGTTCCATCCGCCGCCGATCTTCGGGCGAGGCTTGCTCAAGATACTCGTAGAGCAGCCACGAGCCGGTCGTCCAGACGTATCGATTCGAACCTGTCTGCCGCATCTCTTCTGCGGTGCGAATGGCCTGAGGAAAATACTCAACAAAGTAGCGCTGTACGACCCGAGCTTGAGTATCGATGAAGCCCGCGTCGAAATGGCACTTGAACATGACGAGCACACGATTGACCGAGGGATTAGGCGGCGCTGCTGGCGCGAGTGTCTGAAGAGAAAGGCCCTCGAGAGGTCTGCCCAACAGGGCGCTCCCAAGTGTGAACACCGATGACTTGACGAATTTTCGTCGCTGCATAACACCTCTGACTCGCGATGTATGGAAACTCACTATTCTAATTGGCTACAAGTTACTGGTATCCGGCCCACATCGCGGGCCGCCGAATGGATCATGAAGTCTCATCCCGGCTTGTGGAACGGCTTTCGGCAGCTCAGGATTGTTCCCAAGCAGAGCAACCGCAGTCCGAGATTTTTTGGGGAGGAGTCCGGAAGCCGCCACTTCTACGTGAAACTTATGTGATACTCATCGCAAGCAAACTCTGCCAGCCCACCTTGCTCATTTTAAGCCGCTGCCCATTCATGAGGGTTACCGATCCCTCGCTTTGGCCTTCGCGAAAAATCTCGCGCACCTGATCCACGTTAACGATAATGGAGCGGTGGATGCGCACAAACTTCTGCGGATCTAAGGTGTCTGCGAGGTGTTTGATGGTTTCGCGCAACATGAAGCTTTTCGTTCCGATGTGAAGGCAGGAATAGTAATCTGCCGCCTCGATCCATTCAACATCGTTGACATTGACAAGGGAATCTTTTGGGCCGTTGTGAACCAGCAGTCGCTTCGGATATTCCCGTTGGAGCGCTTTGCCAGCTTCGAGACTCGTCAGCACAGACTTCAATTGTTCCTGCGTCATTAATGCCGAACGTGATGCGACGTGTTCCTTGACGCGGACAAGCGTCGCTCGCATCCGTTCCGGCTCGACAGGCTTTGTCAGGTAGTCGATCGCATTGACCTCAAATGCCTGTATTGCATAGTGATTGTGCGCTGTTACGAAGACAGTAACCGGCATGTGAGCGGGGCCAACCTGCTCGATTACCTCAAACCCGCCTCGTCCGGGCATCTGGATATCAAGAAACAGCACGTCGATCCGAGTTTCGCGCATGGCGGCAAGGATTTCTCTTCCGTTTCGGCATTCGCCGACGATGTCGATTTCTTCATCGTCGTTCAGAAGAAGGCGAAGCCGCTCGCGAGCGAGCGGTTCGTCATCGGCAATCAGGGCTTTCAGCCTCATCGTTTAGCTTCGCTCGTAAGGGATTCGAATCGCCACCTCAAAACCGCCGGTGTCGAGCGTTCGCGCCTGCATCGCATAATCGTTCCGATAAAAGTGAACGAGCCGCTCCCGCGTATTTTTGAGCCCGATGCCGTGCCCGTTTTGTGACGCACCGCTCAATCCCGGACCGGAATCACGCACCCGCAAATGCAGAGACCCTCCCTCCCGTCTCGCCGATGCCTCAATGCGCCCCTCATTTTCACAGTTCGCAATGCCGTGCCGGATCGCATTCTCAACAATCGGCTGCAACAGGAAGCACGGAACCAGGCTATCCAGGGCACTCGGTTCTACCTTGATTTCGATGCGCAGACGATCGGCAAAACGAACCTGCTCTATGGCGAGATAATTCTCCATGTTTTCCAATTCCTGCGATAAGGGAACCTTCTCTGGGGTCGTCCTTTGCAATGTACTCTTCAGAATTGCGTTGAGATGCGAGAGCATCTCCGCCGCTTCCTTCTGCCTTCCAAGTTCAACCAAAGTCGTGATCGCATTCAGGGTGTTGAAGAGGAAATGCGGCTCCAGTTGCATTTGGAGCGCCCGCAGATGGGCGGCTGATAACTGCTTTTGCAGTTCCAGAGACTTAATGGCCTCGCGTTGCGCCCGAATCTGAAACTGGGCGATGCCTGCGATTCCAAAGACAAAGCCATAGAGCAACACTTCAATGCCAAAGCGATTGATGCTGAGTAGGCCCGTCCAGAGGGAGAGCGTGGTTCCTTGAGCGCGCCAATTCGGATCAGTGAAGCCCAGGCTCCCCAATAGAAGGAGGTGGACTACGCCGAGAAGCGATGCTATCAGCAAATGAATCGCAATCGCTCCCGTGGAAAAACTCGCTGCAAAGGGTACTCGCTCACCAAGCTTCCAGAAGGCGCTGGCGATGCAAGCCCACCACAACCAGAGAACCGCGCCATACATAAGATGTGGAACAAAAGACTGGGTATGAGTCGCGGACCAGCACTCGCCTGCCGTAGCCAGCGCCAGAATCGTCGCCACAGAAAAGATGACTGCGTGACCGTTGAGGCGAATGCCGGTGGCCGAAATCAGCCTCGCCGCTTCTTGCTCAGAAGTCGAGGACGCCTCTTCATATTCTGAACTCAGGGCAAGGGTATTCATGCGCGTCCTTTCTTCACCTCGGACTGAAGAGTTTCGCCAGGATACAGCGACCCCGCCTTGAAACTCTTGTATTCATCGTAATCCCTCGTAGCACCGGCGTTGCGCGACGCCAGGTTGGGATAGGTCTCGTCCCTCCAAGCATTTCTTCGTTGGAAGCCCGAGTCCATCCCTTTGCAGGGAACGCCGCCAATTCTGCAGAGAGACCATTGAATCTTCGGTCTATCTCGATTGCGCGATGGCGGAATATTTCTTGCTGCGCGTTCTCGATGGCTCCCTGCAATTTCCGCATCTCTGGCTGCAAAGGTGTGGTTCGAACCGAAGAAGACGTGGATTCTAAGGGCGAGGGATTCCTGGCTTGAACCGAAACCAAAAACTGACCTCTGTAGGGCTCGTGTTTTGCCTCCCTCTCACGTCATGTTCCCGGCTGGTAGCCAAAACGGATGCCGCGTCGTCAATCGCCGTGCCGGTCCGTGCCATTGTCGCCGCAGCTCGAGATGTTCCCTTAGAGATTTCTGCAGTTGGAAATGTCGAAGCCATCGAGAGTGTAGAGGTGAAGTCGCGGCTTGCCGGACAAATCAAGGGGGTCGCCTTTGCGGAAGGTCAGACGGTCAGCAAGGGTCAGTTGCTCTTCACTATGGACTCCGAAGCGCTGCAACGTCAGGCAGCGGAACAGCAGGCCGAACTGGAGCGGGATGCCGCGGTCGAACAGCAGGCCCGTGCAGTTGTCGCCAGAGATGCCGCATCGCAAAAACAAAGCCAGTCGGAAGCGGAAATCGCACAGAAGCTTGGGACGCTTGGCGTGATTTCAGGTCAGCGCGTCAACCAGCTCGTCACGACGGGTGACACGGCTCGCGCCGCGCTTCGTTCAGACCAGGCCGCGGTGGACGCGGCAGAAGGCACAACGAAGGCCGACCGAGCGCGACTTGGTCAAACACAATTGCAGCTCAGCTATACCCATGTGATTGCACCCATCTCCGGCCGCGCCGGCGCTGCCATGGTGAAGACGGGCAACATGGTAAGAGAAAACGATACAACCCTTGTCAACCTTCTCCAGTTGGCTCCGATCTACATCACTTTTGGCATTCCGGAGCAGAGCCTGGCTAAAGTGCAGCGGTTGAATGCAAACGGGCCATTGAGTGTAGAAGCCAGCAACAGCGATGGGTCATCATTCGAAGGCTATCTCATTTTCATTGACAACAGAGTGGATGCAACGAGTGGCACAATCCGGCTCAAAGCCGTGTTTCCCAATGCGGATGGGGCACTCTGGCCAGGCCAATTCGTCAATGTCCACCTCCGGCTGCGAATGGAAACCGGAAGAATCGTGGTGCCGGGTTCCGCAATTCAGAACGGATTGGACGGAAAATACGCCTGGCTCATCAGATTCGATAGGGCGACGATGGCGCCTGTAACTGTGCTGCGCACATATAGATCGGAGAACGGCCCCGAACAGGCGATTATTGGCAGCGGCATCAGCGCGGGCGACACAATCGTAACCGAAGGACAGCTTAGGCTCACGCCCGGCGCGAGAATCTCGCTGATCGAGACTCCGCGCATTCAGCCAAATCCATCTGCATCGAAGAACCCTGCACCATGACGCGCATCCCGTATTCCCTGCAAGGTGCCTGACCATGCGTTTTACTGACTTCTTCATTCGCCGCGCTACGACTACGACCCTGTTCATCGCGGCAATCGCAGGATTTGGACTCCTGAGTTATCTCTCCCTCCCAGTAAGTAACCTGCCTGATGTCGAATACCCGACCATCCGCGTTTCGGCGTCCTTGCCGGGAGCGAATCCTGATGCCATGGCAGCGACCGTCGCTACCCCGCTGGAGAGCGAGTTCTCGATGATTCCCGGCCTTGAGAACATGACTTCCTCCAGTTTGGTCGGAGAGACAAACATCGCTCTGCAATTCAAACTAAACCGCAGTGTGGACGCAGCCGCGCAGGATGTTCAGGCTGCAATCTCGCGGGCAGCGGGAACTCTTCCCGCAAACATGCCCTCACCGCCGTCATATTCCAAAGTGAATCCGGCGGAATCCCCGATCATATGGCTGGAAATGTCCTCGACAACTATGGCGTTCAATGACTTTGCGAAATATGCCAACCAGGTGCTTGCCAAACGAATATCCATGGTGAACGGCGTGTCGCAGGTGAACGTGTATGGTCCGCAGCAACTGGCAATTCGCGTGCAAGCAGATCCGGGAAAGCTGGCAGCATATGGTCTGGATCTCGAGCAGATTCGTACAGCGTTGAGCACCAACACCGCCAACCTTCCTACAGGGACGCTGTATGGAGACACCAGGGACTACTCGCTCCAGGCGAATAGTCAACTGGCGTCCGCAACTCAGTTCTCGCAGTTGATCGTCGCCTACCGGAACGGTGTTCCTTTGCGGCTTGATCAGGTTGCAAATGTCTTCGACAGTTCAAGCAACGACAAACGCACCTTCTGGATTAACGGCCGTCGCAGCATCATCCTCGCGGTACGGAAACAACCGGGCGCAAATACTGTCGAGGTGGCTGATCAGGTAAAGACTGTGGTTCAGTCTCTGCGGGAAACCATGCCCCCTGGAGTCTCGTTCGGAAACGTTGCCGATGACGCAGAGACCGTGCGGGATTCCATCGCCGAGGTGAACAGAACCCTCGTCATAACCATCATCCTCGTCGTCCTGGTCATTTTTGCATTTCTCGGCACAGCGTCTTCCACCCTCATTGCGAGCGCGACGATTCCCGTGTCGATACTCGGCTCGTTCGTCGTAATGCATTTGCTGAACTACTCCGTCGATATGTTCTCGATGATGGCGATCACCTTATCGGTGGGGTTCATTGTTGACGACGCCATCGTCATGATCGAAAACATCGTGCGTCATCGGGAGATGGGCAAATCGAGATTACAGGCTGCGCTCGACGGCGCGCGCGAGGTGGGTTTCACGATCATCTCCATGACCCTTTCGCTGGTGGCCGTCTTCCTGCCCATTGTCTTTCTCAACGGGGTGCTTGGTCGCCTGCTGCGCGAATTTGCCGTCACGATCTCCGTGTCCATATTGCTCTCAGGTCTTACGGCGCTCACGTTGACTCCCATGCTGTGCAGTCGCTTTTTAGGCTCGCGGGAAGACGCAAAGAACCGGTTCCAGGAATGGTCTGAGCGGCTTTTTGAAGGGGTCAAGAACCTCTACAGGCGTTCATTGGACGCGGTGTTGCGGCATCAGCGCGCGGCCATGCTTGCCAGTATTGCGATGACCGCCCTTACCATTTTCCTCTTCATCGTCATGCCGAAGAGCTTCATGCCTGCGGTGGACGTCGGCGCTTTCTCAGGAACACTGGAAGCCTCACAGGATAACTCCTTCGAACGAATGGTTACGTACGGCCAGGAGGTCAACAAGCTCCTTGCGAAGATTCCGGGTATGCAAAGCAACCTGTCGGGCATCGAATCGCAAAACGGGGGCTGGTTTTGGGTCAACCTGATCAAAAACGGGACTCGGCCTGGGGTGAAGGTCATCATGGCTGATCTGCAGAAGGAGCTGAATAACATTCCCGGGCTCAATGTTTATCTACGGCAAGCCGACTTTGTGAGCCTCGGCCAGGATGAGGGACGTTCTCAGTACTCTGCGACGTTGGAAGGACCAGATACCGAAGAGCTCGACAGATGGGCGCCCCGGCTGAAAGAAAAGCTGCAATCTCAGCCCGAGCTGGAAAATGTCTCCACCGATCTGCAGATGAGCGCGCCGCGGATCAATGTCGATATACGCCGTGATCTTGCCATGTCGCTCAACGTTGATCCGGAGAAGATTGCCAATACCCTCTACGATGCCTACGGAAACCGTCTCGCAAACACCATCATGGTGGCATCGGAACGGTATGACGTAATCCTTGAAGTTGGAAAGCGGTATCAACGGGATCCGGCAGCGCTGGGAAGCCTCTACATCCGCTCGAATACGGGCCAACTGGTTCCCCTCTCAGCCATAACGACGCTTACGCAAACAGTAGCGCCGCTGACTGTAAATCACGTTGGCCAGTTTCCCGCCGTAACATTTCATTTCGATCTCAAGCCGGGCATCTCGCTTGAAGCAGCAACCAGTATCGTCAGGCGAACGACGGAAGAAATGGGCATGCCGGCAACCATGTCCTTCGCCTTCCAGGGAACGGCCGCTCAGTTTCAGAGCGCACTGAAAGGCCTCGGCCTGCTGCTTGTGATCGCCGTCATGGTGATCTATCTCGTTCTCGGAATCCTGTACGAGAGTTTCATTCATCCCATCACCATTCTCTCCGGTCTGCCCTCAGCCGCGATCGGCGCGCTTCTTACGCTGCTGCTGTTTGGGCAGGACCTCAATCTCTACTCATTCGTCGGCATCATCCTGCTCATCGGCATCGTGAAGAAAAACGCGATCATGATTGTCGATTTTGCGCTCGCCGCCGAACGCAATAGCGGCATGAAGCCTGAGGAGGCAATCTACGAGGGCTGCCTTCAGCGCTTTCGTCCCATCATGATGACCACGATGGCGGCGCTTCTAGGGGCGCTGCCGATTGCTTTTGGCGGCGGCATAGGCGGCGAGGCCCGTCGCCCCCTCGGTATCGCAGTTGTTGGCGGACTCCTGGTTTCACAATCTTTGACGCTGTACGTAACCCCGGTAATTTACCTTTGGCTGCACCGTTTTCAGCGAAGAGGCGCGAACCATGCCAAAAAGCCGGCACCCTTACTGGAGCACCAAAGCTGGGACGACACGATTTCAGCGTGAATGGCTGACGTTCCATACCAACAGGTCAATCACTCAGTGCGCTATGTTCAGCGAACCCGTCGCAGACGACTCGAAAACCATAATCGGCATATTTGAATTCCGGTGGGATGCTGGAGCGTGCCGAACATCTTGAAATTTTGATGTGGTGTCGCCAGGAACCTCCGCGCGACGCTCTTCTCTTGCCTTCTTCCGGTCCTTGCGGGTTCCGATCAGGGGAAATCGCATAGTAGTCCGCCCCAAACCAATCGCTGCACCACTCATGTACGTTCTCGCACATTTCAAACAAGCCGTAAGCATTCGGCTGTGATTGTCCGACCGGTTCAGGGCCGGTCTTCCAACGATCATGGTAGGCGGGACGTGATATTGGCGGATCATTGCCCCAAGGGAACAGCATCCTCTCGGCATTGCCGCGCGCGGCCCGCTCCCATTCTGCCTCAGTGGGCAGCCGATAGTGCGAGCCGGTCATTGCGGAAAGCCATACGCAATATGCGACGGCGTCGAACCACGAAACCGCCACTACTGGTTGCCGAGGATGAGAGAAGTCGGGGTCGCCCCAGGGTGGGGGCGGTATCCTCCCAGTGGCGTCCAGAAACCGCGCGTATTCTTCAACGGTGACTTGGGTTACCGCCATGGCAAAGGAATCTACCCAGACGCGATGAACAGGGCCTTCCACAGCCTGACCGACATCGGACCCCATGGAGAACCAGCCAGCTGTGATGTGAATTTGCAGCGGCGGCCCGCTGATTGGTACGCAACTGGGGGCTCGAGTCATGGTGGACCAGCGTGAACGTCTATCCATACGATGTTAGCTTGTGGCAGGGGTGCAGCAAATGGAATTTGATTGGACCCGGGGCGCACTTGCTGAAGGTCTACGGCGCTACCATGCGGGAGAATTCTTTGCAGCACATGAGGCATGGGAAAGCGTGTGGCTGGAATCTCAGGAGCCGGAGAAGATGTTCTTGCAAGGGTTGATTCAGGTGACTGCCGCGTTCCATCACCTTCAACGCAATAATCCCCGAGGAACTGCTCAATTATTGAGAGCTGCCCTGGGGCGGCTCGAACGTTACCCCGCAAGCTTCGGAGGTATCTCCGTCACCTTGCTTTGCAATGACATTCGCAAATGGTTGCAGGCGCTTGAAACGGGTGCGCCAGCACCCCAGCTCACTTGCGCACGAATATATGCTGAACTGTCCCGCTAGCCGAGCGTTCAACAAACGATCGCTATTAAGCCCTGTCGCTATTAAGCCGACCATCAACGAGAGAGCTGGTGCACAGGCCTATCCAATTGACACGCAAGTCCCGCATCGAAGATATTTTCTGCACATGTCAAAACCTGATACCCGTGGGCTTCAAAGCCCTGCCCGAGCCCTATCCGCCTTTGTGTTTCTCTTCGTGATTTCGTCCCTGGCGGGCGCGGCTTATGTCCCGCAAAAGCCGGTCCATCTGCAGTGCGACGCGCTCTCCACGCCCATCGGACTCGACACGCCCCAGCCACAGCTCTCATGGCAGTTGCAGGACGACCGTTTCGCGGCGAAGCAGACCGCCTATCAGCTCGAGGTGGCAACCGCGCCCGGCCGGCTGCTCTCCGGCAAGCCCGATATCTGGGACAGCGGCCGCGTCGCGTCCGGCAAATCCGTGGGTGTGACATACGCCGGGCCCGCACTCAAGCCCGAGCAGCGCTACTACTGGCGCGTCAGAGTCTGGGACAAGGACGGCAATGCCTATCCTGCCAGTGACGTCACCTGGTGGGAGACCGGCCTGATGGATCCCTCTGCCTGGCGCGGCAAGTGGATCGGCTTCGAGCTACAGGAGGAGCGCCGCATCCGCGAGTCCGGCGCGCTCTGGATCACTAACTCAGGGGGAGCGAGCACATCTGGCGCCCAGACCCAGCACGACTTCCGCTATAGCTTCACCCCCACCGGTCCCATACGCGTCGCCCATTTTTATGTCACCGGCAAGGACACAGTCTCCGCCTGGGTCAATGGCAAGCAGGTACTGGCGGGAGAACCCCCGCCGCCCTGGAAGCAGACGCCCTGGAAGAGCTACCGGATGGTTGACGTTACCTCCCGCCTGCAGCCGGGCAAGAACCTTCTCGCCGTTGAGGCCACGCTGTACGCCACCAGTACAGGGAGCAGCGTCAACGCTTCCGCTAACACCACCACCCCCATGAGTTCCTGCCTCTACCTTGAGATGGTCGACGGCTCCGTCACCCTCATTCGCAGCGACGAGGGCTGGAAGGCGGCGCTCAATGCGCCCCATGGCTGGAGCGATCCTGCTTTCTCTGACGCCGCGTGGACCCACGCCGTTCGATATGTCGTCACCGATCCGACACAGAACCCCGACGTCGGCCGCCCCTGGCCCACTGGCACTGTGAAGATGCTGCGTCATGGCTTCGACATCTCGAAGCCCATCCGCTCGGCGCGCCTATACGCCACGGCCCTCGGAGCTTACAAGTTCTGGATCAATGGCCATGCCGTCGGCGATCAGATACTTTCCCCGGGCTGGACCGACTATCGCAGCCGCGTCACCTATCAGGCCTACGACATCACCGCCGACCTCAAGAGAGGAGGCAACGCCATCGGCGCTTATCTTGCGCCCGGATGGTATACCACGCCGCTCCAGTGGCAGCAGCAGCCTTACAACTACGGCAATACGCCGCCCGCTCTCAAGGCGCAGCTGCGCATCGAATACGCCGACGGCTCCATCGACTGGCTCGCGACCGACGAAAGCTGGAAGGCCGACGTCTCGCCGATCCTGAAAGCTGAGATCTACGACGGCGAAACTTACGACGCGCGCCGGGAGCAACCCGACTGGAGCACGGCCGCTTTCTATGACGCCAAGTGGAGCTCCATCGAAGTCGTCGAGCCCCTCGGGCCAGCCATCATCGCGCAGGATTTTCAGCCCATCCGCATCAAGAGGGTGCTGCACGCGAAATCGCTCACCGAACCCAAGCCCGGCGTCTATGTCTACGACTTTGGTCAGAACATGGCTGGCGTCGCCCACCTGCACGTTGAAGGTGAAGCCGGAGCCGAGATCCAGTTGCGATTCGCCGAAGTGCTCAACGCCGACGGGACCATCTATACCGAAAATCTCCGCACTGCGAAGGCCACGGATCATTACATCCTGTCCGGCAAAGGCCCCGAGAATTATCAGCCGCTCTTCACCTTCCACGGCTTCCGCTACGTCGAGCTGACCGGCCTGAAGACCAAGCCTGCCATCGGCGACTTAACCACTGCTGTTTATCACACCGATGCGCCATTCACCGTGGACCTGCACACCGGCAGCCCCATGATCAACCAGCTCTGGAGCAACATCCTCTGGGGACAGCGCTCCAACCTCGTCGGCGTACCCACCGACTGCCCGCAGCGCGACGAGCGCCTCGGCTGGGCTGCCGACGCGCAGGTTTTCTGGCGCGCCGCCTCCTACAACATGGACCTCTCGCAGTTCTCGAAGAAGTTCGCCGGCGACCTTCGCGGTACGCAGACAGGCACCGCCATGTACGGATTCTTCGCGCCAGGCACTTCCACGCCGACCCCCGGGTTCGGCGCAGGCTGGAGCGATGCCGGCGTCATCATTCCCTGGACCTCCTGGCTGCAATCCGGAGACACGCGCACCATCGACCAGAACTGGGGCGGGATGGAGAAATATCTCGCCGCGATCCAGACCGAGAGCCCCGACTATATCTGGAAGAAATCCGGCATCCCTTTCGGCGACTGGCTCTCGCCCGAGGGTCCCACGAAACAGACTCTCGTCGCCACCGCCTATTGGGCTTATGACGTTACTCTAATGAAGCAGATGGCGCACGCGCTCGGTCGCACCGACGACGAGAAGAAATACTCCGACCTCTTTGACAAGATCAAGGCCGCCTTCATCACTGCCTTCGTTCATCCGGACGGTATGATCGAGAGCGCCGACAATAGTCCCTCACCCTTCGCTCAGATCAACAAGCCTAATGCTAAAAGCAAGGGTGGAGACACACAGACCGGGTATGTCCTCGCTCTCGAGATGCGACTTGTCCCCGACTCGCTGCGCCCCGCCGTCGCGGACAAGCTGGTCGCAAAGATCCAGAAAAACGGCTGGCGTCTGGGAACCGGCTTCCTCGGCACACCTTATTTGCTTGCCGTCCTCGTCGATACCGGTCATTCTGATGTCGCCTACCGGCTGCTGCTCAACACCGAATACCCCTCATGGGGCTATCTCGTCGGTCATGGAGCGACCACAATGTGGGAGCGCTGGAACGGCGACCAAATGCGTGCCGATCCAAGTATGAATTCCTACAATCACTACGCCTACGGAGCCGTCGCCGATTGGATCTACACCTACGGTGCGGGCGTCGATGCCACAACTGCTGATGCTGGCTATCACACCATCTACCTGCATCCCACCTTCGATGCGCGACTCGGCAGTCTCGACTTCTCCTATGACTCGCGCTACGGACAGATCCACTCCTCCTGGTCCGTGAAGGGCTCGACTGCAGCCTGGAATCTCAAGATTCCCCCGAACACGACAGCCGAGCTGCCGCTCACTGCCAGCCAGCAGACTGCTTTCTCGCTCGATGGCGTGCCCATTGCAAGTAGCAAGCACGTGCATGCCACCGGCGAGACTGACGGCCGCACAACTTACTTGCTCCCCGCTGGCACATACTCGTTCTCAGTCGCAGTCACCGCACCGGCGAATGACTCGGCAGGCCAATCGATGAATTAGGGTAGATAGAAAACTTCTTCCAGCATCGGAAAGCGTTCATTGGGGCGAAGCTCGTCGAGCGGCGCAAAATAGGCAGACATCTCCTGTTGCCAGCGCAGATTGACCGGATCGTTCTCGATCATGGCCCACGTGGACTCAAAGTCCTCTACGCGCATCGTGAGCACCAGCAGCTCATCGCGACGAAAGATCGAGTAGTCCGAGATGCCCGCGCGCTTCAGCAACTCCAGCATCTCCGGCCACACCGCTTTGTGCGATTCATCGTAGGCCGGTCCGGCGTCTTTCTTTAGGCGTAGCAGAAACGCGACTCGCGGCATGTCATTTTTCCTCCCCGTATTATCGCGCCGGATCGGTCTCGATCAGCGTGACGCGCCCGATGATCCCCGAGGGCAGCGGCTGCAGGTTCTCGATATCCTGAGGCACAAACAGCTGGCCGTAGCGATCCCACAGCAGCCGGTAGTTCGGCAACGCGCGCCCCGCCATTTGATTGATTGCAGTGTTTGCCACCGCGATGCGAAACACATTTCTTCCCGGCATTACAAACGACGTCACATCGACCTGATAAGGAGGCCGCCACACCCACCCGGCAAGCTGCCCGTTCACATACACCTGCGCCGTCTCGCGCACCGCGCTTTCGAGATATGCCCGCATATTGTGATCGCCCAGAGGCGAGGGCTTCGCTACCGGCGTCCCTTGCCCGAAGTCCAGTACCACCCGCGCCCCCGCAATCGCCTGCGGCCGATCAAGAATCTTCTCATACGTCGCGACGCCCGAGTAGTATCGGAAGCGTGGATCATCCGACCACGAGCGTAGCTCTGCCATGTCGATCGTGGGCCCACTGTCTCCAAACGTGACATGCCAGCCGTGCGAAAGATCGACTTCGATCCCCTTGACGCTCGATCTCTCCGGCGGCGCAGCCAACACTTCTTCCGAAAAGAAAATCAGCCGCGACTCGTACGGTTCGAGATCGAGCTCCACGTTCGCCGGATCAGCCACACCCGTTACCTTCCCCGTAAACGGATCCCAGAACTCCGCCCGCTTGGCCGCTGCGCGAAACTTTGCCCGCACATGCTTAGGCTCGTTGTCTGTGTTCGCAACAAAGTAGAGATCCCCATCCAGGAGCTTGCGATGAATGAACCCGATCTCCGGCGCGCCCGGCGTGAGCATCACATCCGGAACCAGATCTTTGTCGAGCGTCGCTCCAACCTGGCTCTCATTTTCGACAAAATGCCCTGAGCCGAGATTCCCCTCAAACAGCGTTCGCGAAATCTCCCGGATGCGCGCCGCATCCTCTTCTGCGTTCTTCAGGCCAGGCGCGGTCGCCGGCATTCGCCGCGTGGCTATCACCACGCCCCCATGCCGTGCGAACTCCAGAATCTTCTCGTATGTCTGCACCGGCAGACGATCCACTCCCGGCAAAATCAGCGCCTTGTAAGGAATTCCTACCTGGTCAATCGCCTCCGCATCCACAAAGTCCAGGTTGAACCCCGCATCCAGAACCTGACCAATCACTTCCTTGCCGAGAAACTCTCCCATCGATTCATCGACGGTCACATTCGACCCAGTCTCGTCAAACCCCGCAGCCGAGGTCGCCGGCTTGTTCCGCTCTAATCCGACCTTGAAGGAAGCCCACACATCATCATTCGGCAGCAGCAGAGCGACATCGTTCGCCGGCTTGCCCTGCCGCAGTGCAAAGCTCACCCGCTGCAGATAGCCGGCCAGCTCCGGCATCACCGCAAACCACGGATTGTGCGCATTGAGCGCCGCGGCGGCATACATTCGCCAGCCCGGCTCGCCCGCCGTCTCCGGCGAATACGGCCAGCCATGCCCCACCAGTTGATTAATCCCCTGGAGAAAATGCAGGTCCGCCTCTGCCTTCAAATCGAGCGGCGTCGCGCGAAACGCCGGTGAGTGCAGCCACGTCCAGGTCTCCGACGAGATTACAGGCCGTCCGAACAGATGCCCCGCCGAGGCGGCCCATCGTGTATCCGAGAACTCACGCCACATCAGGAGCGTCGCCTTGCCCTCACCCTCCGGCAAGTCCTCGTACTGATTGCTCGATAGCGTCACCGGAGGAAACCCATATGTCTGCGAGCGCAGCAGCGTGTGGTGCTGTCCTGCCCACGCGTGCATTGGCTCCAGAAAGTTTTCGTTTGCAAGTTCTGTCAGCGTTCTGCCCCAGTCGTGGCGCACCGCAGCAGTCTTCGGACCTATATCGCCGATCAGTGCGGGAAGGTACGGCTCCAGGTCGTACCCACGCCGCCGGCGAAATTCCTCCAGAAAATCTGGCGTCCAATTCGATCCATAATCCTCCAGGCTGTCGCTGAACACGGCATACGGAGGATGATCGCCAAACGCCTCGAGCAGCCTGTCTCCAACCGCATGCAGATGCGTCTCGATCGCCCGCCGGTCATAGTGATCCAGCACAAAGCCGTTTGCGCCTACTGCCGGCCGCTTCACCACCATCCCCGTCCGGCTTGAGAAGAAGAAAACCGCTGTTCTCGGCCGGGCATCGCTATTCAAGACCAGCCGACCGTCTCGAATTTCCTTCGCCGGCACAGCCTCGCTCAGGCGCAGCTCCGCACCGGCAGCCGGTAGGACGAATGCCTCGATCAGTTGCTCGCCCGTATCCGTATAAGGAACCGCGACCGACTTTGTGTCCGCCGGAACCGTCACCGCTTCCGCACGCAGTTCGCCCGCTGCCTCCGTCACCGGGCTGTGCGGGCCGCCGAACGGCCATCCGCTGCCCAGCGTTACATCCACGCGCAGGCCCAGCCGTCGTGCCTCATCCGCTGCAAAGCGCAGCGCGTCAATATGCTCATCGGAAAGATACGTAAAGTTACGAAAGCCCGTGGCCGGATCGTCCAGCGCCTGCGGATACAGGGTCGCAATCTCCACGCCGCCAATGCCCGCGGCCTTCATCTGTTCGAGCTCGCGCTTGAGCTCGGACTTGGTGACAGCGGGCCCGAACCACCACCACCGCATCATGATCTTGCTATCGTCCGGTGGCTGGGTGAAGGAATTGTGCAACGCCGTCAAGGCATCAGAGCTTTGTCCCAGGCACGCCGTCACGAAAGATAGCAGCAGTAAACATGGCAGGCACCGTAGAAAGATGGCCGCGCTGTGCATTGATGTTCTGTCCGGCGGGTGACTGGCGCAGCGGCCGGTGCTGTTAGATTTGATCGGGAATCGCATCCGGTAGCGGGTCGAGGTCTGCGCGTCGAATTCAACGGGCGTAATCATTCATAACAGAATCAACGCATCTTCTCCACGAAGAGATGCTGGAGAGCTTGCCGCAGGGAGGGGTCAGGCGTGTTGGAAGTCCTATGAAGCTCGACGGCGGATGAAGCAGGTCTTCGGGAGGATCGAACTCCTAGTTCTGTTCTTGCTTTACGGTCGCCTGTCGCTCCCCCGAAGATTCCAGAATTCTTCTATTTCCTCGAGGCTCTTGTTTTTGTCTCCGGCACGAAGAACAGGGTGAAGACAGCCTGCAGAAAAGCCATAGCCATGAGGAAACCGAAGATCAAAGTCTTGCCGATCTGAGAGCCCGGCCGCACCCAGCAGCGAGGCTCTCCTTCCCCAGCGGTCCGCGAGTCTTCCCGTAAATAGTGAGCCGAGAAAGCAAGCAAATAAGAGAGCTGAAAGCTCAGCCGAGGCTGAGATCGTTCAGCCCGAAGTGCATCCGCAGATAGGGCCCGGCGCCGGTGATAATGGCGATGTCGAAGCCGAAGAGGAGACCTCCCAGCGAGGCGGTGCATGCAGCGGCAAGCAGAAAAACGAGCCGTAGGTTGGCTCCAGGCTGGGACCGTTCAACTTCGGCGGGGACTTGCATGTCGGGCATTGATTGCAAACGCTATCATGTCAAAGACATCATAAGAAATGCCATTTGAATAAATTTCTTTACGTATTGACACCATAGCGATTCTGTTTGTAGTGTCTTGTTGCAAACGATTGCAGACCGAGACAGAGCGGAGGCTCTCCTATGGCAAAGGGATGCATTTCAGATAGCGAAGCCCGCCAATATCACGAGACAGGCTATGTTTTGGCAAAGAGCTTCTTTGACACCGAAGAAGTCCAGCTGCTGCGGCGCGCGGCGAAAGAGGATCGGGCGCTCGATGAGCATTCTTTCAGCCGCAAGGACGGCGAAGGTGGTAACGTAAGGCTCTCATTGTGGAATCATCCCGGAGATACCCTGTATGGAATGGTGGCGCGCTGCGAATCCATCGTCGATTCCGCGACCAAACTCCTGAACGATGAGGTCTACCACTATCACTCCAAGATGATCATGAAGGATGCGCGCGTCGGCGGCGCGTGGACCTGGCATCAGGATTATGGCTACTGGTACCAAAACGGAGTGCTTTCTCCTAATTTGACCAGCGCCTTCATCGCCATCGATCCCGCGACAAAAGAGAACGGATGCATGCAGGTCATCCCGCATTCGCACTCACTTGGCCGCATTGAGCACGTGCTGACAGGCGAGCAGGCCGGCGCAGATATAGAACGCGTGCATGAAATCCTCAAACGATTCCCCCTGGTACATGTCGAGATGGAACCAGGCGACGCTCTGTTCTTTCACTCGAATCTGCTGCATCGCTCCGACCAGAACAAGTCAGAGAATCCGCGTTGGTCGATGATCTGCTGCTATAACGCCAAGAGCAACGATCCCTATAAGGAGAGTCATCATCCGCGGTACACGCCTCTCGACAAGGTGCCGGATGCGGCCATCAGGCAAGCAGGCCTAAAGCGTTTTGGGGCGGATGAGTCGTCATGGATGAGTCCAACTTCGGACGAGAGCGCATCAGTGCTCGCGGCGAAGGAATAATCGGCGGTGCGGCTCGAAGATGTGGCCTCCAAGGCGAAGGTTTCCGTTTCCACGGTTTCGCGAGTTGTGAACAGGTTTGAAGCGGTCAGGCCCTCCACTCGCAAGCGAGTGATGGCGGTGCTCGATGAGATGAACTACCGCCCCAATTTGCAAGCTCGCGACCTCGTAGCCGGACGCAGCAACACGCTGGGCGTAATCGTCTCGAACCTCGAAAATCCGTTCTTCGTCGACATCTTCCATCATCTCGAAGAACAAGCGCACGCCGCCGGGTACGAAGTTCTGGTGGGAAACACTAACTATGAACCGGAGCGCTTGATCGCCTCCATCGATCTGTTTCTGGGGCGTCGCGTGGCAGGCCTGGCCATTATTACTACCGAACACGTACGTCCCGATCAGAAGCAGCTGGCGCAGGCCAATATCCCGGTCGCCTTCTACGATTCCATGGTGTCCGGCAAGCGTAGAACTGGCGTACGTTTTGACTACAGCCGCGGTATGAAACAGCTGGTCCATCATCTTTACGGTCTGGGCCATCGCCGGATGGCGTATATTGGCTACCCGTTGCCGCTGGGGCCCATCGATGAGCGTCGTGACGCTTTTGTGGCCACAACGAAGGAGCTCGGTGTCAAGCAGTTCTATCTTTTTGTACGGGAGCACAGCGACCTCGCTGCTGGACGCGATGCGACCCGGGAACTGCTCGCTTCCGCATTCGCCCCTACGGCCATTCTCTGCGTCAATGATCTCGTCGCAATGGGAGTTCTGCGTGAACTTCGTAATCGAAATATCTCTGTGCCGGGCGAAATTTCGGTAACTGGATTTGATAACATTGCGCTCGCCGAATTCAGCAACCCGTCCCTTACTACTATCAACATTCCGCGTGACCGCATCGCAAGCGCGCTATTTCGTAGTTTATCTGCCACTGACGAGCAAGCCGCTGAGCAGTCCGCCATCTACATGGTTGATCCTGAACTGATCCTTCGTGAATCAAGCGGAACAGCGCCCCGCAAACCCAAGAGGTAAGTTCGGATACGACCTATGAGAATCCCATTGCTTGCCGTTGTCCTCATTTTCGCTTGCTTCACCTTGTCGACTGCCTTCGCCTCGCCTCTTACCTGGACGATTGGCAACGGAGAGGTCGAGAGGACGCTCGTCTTCAGCCCTGCCGGTTTGGTCACCGAGAGATTCTCCGATTTGAAGACTCATACCGACTTCATTAAGCCTGAAGGTCTCAAAGCGGAACTCGCTCCGGAGTTCTCCTTTCAGTGCAACGGCCATACCTACTCGGGTCACGGCTCCGACTTCGATTTTGTATCGGCGGACGAAGCAGTGCTGCCAAACGGGAAATCGCTCACCATCAGGCTTCGCGGCAAACAACTTTATCTCGACATTTCCCTGATCTATTCCGTCTACGATGGGCAGCCTGCCATACGCAAACGCCTGGTGTTTCGCAACACTGGTTCAGTGCCTCTGCACCTCTCGCATCTCGACATCGAGGCGATCGCGCCGTCGGTCGGCCCCGAGAATGAAACAGTTCTGAATGCGCAGTATGGCGCGATTCCGCGGGAGATCTTTTACACCGGGCGCTCGGAGGACGCGGCACTATTGATTGCGAACGGGCACACGGGCATTGGTCTAGCCGTGATCAGCGAAGTCCCTGGATACATGAAGCGGACCGAGGTCGATGGCTGGTTTGATGCTGAGCACGTGGGGATTCATGTTCTCTACGATACTGACCTGATGCCGTTTGCGAGGACGCTTGCCCCGGGCGAAGAATTCGTAACGGCCGCGGTTTCGATTGTCATCTTTAAGAAAGGGGCTGGTTTCCGCGATCCGCAGTGGGTACTGCCGTCCTATACGGCAAAGGTCCTGATGCGGCGGGTGGATGCGCGGGGCGCTCCGTGGATCTACAACACCTGGGAGCCATTCCAGCGAGGTGTGACTCGCGATCTGGTGCTTAAACTAGTCGATGCCGCAAGCAACATGGGCATGGATGTCTTCACCATCGATGACGGATGGCAACAGGAATACGGGGACAATGCGGTAAACCTAGAAGCTTTTCCAGGTGGATTGAAACCGATTCAGGATACTGTCGAAAAGAAAGGTATGCGGCTCGGATTATGGGTTCCTATGGCCGCCATTGGAACGTCGACCGAAGAGTACCGCGATCATCCCGAGTGGGGTGCGATCGATCTGGACGGGAAACAGAAGATGACAGGCACGATGGCCGGCCAGAAAGTCGTTATGTGCCTCGCGAGCCCCTTTCGCGATAAGGCTGCGGAAAGGATCAACCAGCTCATTGAGCAGTACAACCTGGCTTACGTAAAGCTTGATTTGACGACTATTTTTAACGCCTACGGCGAAGCGCCCGGTTGCTGGGCCAAGGGACATGACCACGGCAGTTGGGCCGAATCGCTCAATCGAACATACGAGGGCATCGCGTATGTCACCAGCAAGGTGTATGCGAAACATCCCGATGTCCTTCTTGACCTTACGTTTGAACTCTGGGGCCAGAAGCATGTCGTGGACGCTGGTCTGCTGGCTGCGGGCGATCTCGACTGGATGAGCAATGTCGACGACAACCTTCCTGATTCCGCGGGCCCTTTGCAGGCGCGAACGCTGCTTTACCAGCGCGCAACCTCGATGCCGGTGGAAAGTATGCTCATCGGCAATATTCACGGTGAGCTTCCGAGCATCCAAGAAAGCTTTGCGACCGAGATTGGCTCGGCGCCACTTCTGCTCGGCGATCTGCGCAACCTCTCCGCAGCCGACCAGCAGTGGTATCGCGAGAAAATCGACTGGTTCAAAAAGCTGAGAGCGACTACCAGGATCAGCGAGAGCTTCTTTCCTCTCGGCGATTGGCTGCAGCCTTCCCCCGCCTCCTGGGACGGATTTGCCCGTCTGGCGCGCAGTGGCAGTGGCGTGATCGTGGTTTTCAGGAACAAGTCCAACCTGTCCACTGTCAATGTTCAACTACCACTCATTCCAGAAGGGAAATTTGAGCTTCACTCGGTCATCACTGGCCAGAAGCTTGGCGTTTTCACCAAATCGGATTTTGTCCATGGAGTGCCGCTCAAGTTTTCGGGTGCAAATACCGTTGACATCCTTGAAGTGACCGCTACCGGTACCTAACCATTCAACCTCTGCACCACGATTCAAGGTCAGGTTTTGTCTTGGTGCGGCAGATTTCAGGATATGTTCGCATGCAATCTGCATTGTTTCGTATTTTCCTTATCGTTCTCGCGATCTGCACTTTCGGCCGCGTCTCTAGTGCCGCTACCACCGCGCCTGACACGACAAATGTCGCAAGCGTACCCGGAGACCGCTGGATGGAGATCGATCTCTATTGGTTCGAACAGAAGGACCTTTCCGGCTCTGTGAACGAGTTCTGGCAACGCTTCGCTCCGCTCTATTCGGACGTCGAGGGCTATAAAGGCATCGTTCTCAACGTTGGCTGGACGGTGAACTACATCCTGGAGTTTTCTGGCGATCTTCAGCAGCAGATTGCGTTGCCGGTCGGCAGCGGGCAACAGCCATGGGTGGCGGAGACGAGCGCATTGCCGGGCAGCACCGAAGACCGGGTGCGCGAGTGGAAGCAACGCTTTAGCACTCCCCTAATGGTTCCGCGGCATGGTTACGGCTCATGGACTTATGGTGATCTCAAGAGGCTTGCAGATTTGCTGAGAGCTGGCGGCGGGCAGCGCGGCATTCTTGGATTCAAGGTAGCCACCCTCTGTTATGCGTGGACCAATGCCTATGGAGAAATTGCCCCGTTCGCCAAGCGCCACCCTGAGGCCTGGACGGCATGGGGCAGTGCTGCTGGCGACGATCCGACTGTGAATCTGAATTCCTATTTCGACCCAGGGAAGACGCTTCACGCCGACGGTGGCAAGTTCGCTGCGCTGCCGAAAGGCATTCCCGAGGGGATGTCGGTGCACACCGCCTTCACTGCACAGTGGGGCGCGCTCTCGAAGAGCGTCGGCCTGGACGGTATTATGCTGCGTGACTCTTTCGGTTTCCCGGTTCCGTATGCGCGCTCGGGGCCGCTCGGTCCGGTGATGCCATCCGCGGAGGTGATTCACCGTGCGACAGCGGATGTCTCGACGATGGTGCGCGAGATCAAGCAGGCCAACCCCGCTGCACTGACCATGATGTATTCGAATGCCGCGAGCGCGATCTCAGACTGGCGAAGCAACGGGCTTGATCTGGAGAGCGTTGCCAAAGAAGGGTACCTCGATATCTTTGTCGATCAAACGTGGGCCGGCGCATGGAATGAGGTCGGGGTGCGCCACGATAACTTCTGGAACGTCCCGTTGCTTGGATGGACGTATCAGCTCACCTACACCCTCGAACACAGCGCGCTGCTGGCAGGGACGAAGGTCCGTCACTACCCGCTGGTTGAGACCTTCGATGCATGGGAGAGCTGGGACGTCCTCCATACCGTTCCGCAGCGACTACGCTGGGGCATCTGGATGTACTCGCACACGACAGTCAAAACCCCTCATGGATTGCGCCTGCCGGAAGGCACATATATCTCCTGGGCGAACCAGGGGAAGCGGCTGCTGAGTGAGGACGATGTCCAGTTCCTTCGTACGAATATCAATGACGCGAGACGTGATGCCGCTAAGACGAGCGAGGTCTATGGTCCGACAATTGTCTATTCGCGAGATGCGATGCTTTACCAGGCGGACCATGCCACCCCGAACTATGACATCAAAGAATGGACCGATGAACAGGTTGGGACAGTGATCAAGTGGCCAGTCCCGATCCTGTCGATCACGCGGATCGAGTCGCTCCCGCAGGTGAAGTCCGATCTCTACGTATTCGGAGCGCCCTCGCATCTTCCGGCTGACCAGCTGAATACCATCGAGGGGCTTGCCAGGAGCGGTCAACCTATTTCGTTTTTCGGTAGCTCCCGCGAGGGGATTGATCCATCGCTTCTCCGACTCACAGGTTGGTCGGCCACACCTCGCGCACCCGACCGGCCGGGAAAGTTTCAGGGAGTGCTCGGAGATTTGCATCTCGCGAACACGAACAATATTCCTGGAAAGTTTCCCATTCAGCAGCGCCTGACCGACGCAAGTGCCGCTCCGGATACGACCGTCTATTCGGTCGAACACGTGCCTGCGCTCGTGCTGAATCAGTCGGGATCGCGCAATCTTTCGGTATGGGATCCGCCTACCCTTCTAGGGAGATGTTGCAAACCACTGCGAGAGATTCTGGGCAACAGCGGCGCGCCGTATGCCCTGGCCGCTGCAACCTTGACGCAGCAACTTGCCTCGGGAAATGCGCTCCGAGCTGCGACGATAGACCTTGACCAGACAGGCACTGTTGCCGCGTGGAGAACGACGGACGGGAGGATTCATCTGCTCGCCGGAAACCTGGAGGAGGGGCTGCGCGAAGACGCCGACCATTCGCGGCATATTTCTCTCCAGCTTCCCGCATCGTGGAAGGAATTGAAATGGCGTTCTGCTTGGGGGCCGGAAAACTTTGCCGTGGAACGCGATCGTCTCGGGATCGACTTGGCGCCTGAAAGTAGCGTGATGATTGACTCGAATGCTTTCTAAAGCCGCAAGATCGGATTCAGGGCGGCATGCTGCCCAGTCCGCCGCCGGCATTGCGCAGATGATCGAGCAGCGACCGGGCCAGCACGGCTACTGACATCATTGATACGATGTGTCGGTCAGTGAATACGAAGCATCGCATGAAAGGAAATCAGTTGAGCCCTTCTCGAAAGTCTCCATTTTCTTTGCTGGCCCTCTTTGGGTTGGTGGTCATTGTTCAAATGAGTCGAGCCCAGGAGCCGTCAGCACACCCAATGACGCCGCCTCCACCGCACGCCAAGCAGACACATCTGAAGCATGTTCTCGTGATCAGCCAGACGAAAGGTTTTGAGCACGACTCAATCCCGGCAGCCATGGCTGCCATCTACAACATGGGCCAGGAGAGTGGGTTGTGGGATACGACCCTGCGCACAGACACCGAACTCCTTACCAAGAAGGACCTGCAAAGAAACACGAAGAATCTGAACTACTTCGATGTATTGGTTTTTGCCAGTACAACCGGCGAACTCGATATGGACGCGAATCAAAAGCAGGACATGATGTCTTTTATCAAAGACGATGGCAAGGGCTTCGTAGGAATTCATGCGGCGCTGGATACGAATTACACCTGGCCGGAATATGGAGAGATGATTGGCGGCTGGTTTGATGAGCATCCCTGGAGAACGTTCAATGCGCCGATCATCACAGAGGATCCGGACTTTCCCGCAGTTCGCCACTTCCCGAAACAGTTCGTGAAGTACGACGAAATCTACCAGCCAAAGGACTGGTCCCGTGGCCATGTGAACGTGCTGCTTAGTCTGGACCCGACAAAGCTGGACTACGCGAACAATCCCCGCATCCATCGCACCGATCATGATTTTCCCGTGGCCTGGAGCAAGATGTATGGCAAGGGCCGCGTCTTCTATTCCACGCTCGGCCACACGGAGGAATCGTGGGAAGACCCGGACATTCGCAAGATGTACTTTGAAGCGATCAAGTGGGCGCTGGGTATGACCGAAGGTAGTACTTCATCTCACGCGCGGCCGGCCGGTTCTGTCCCCAATCAATAGGTCGGGACGAAAGCATCCTATGAAGAGACTTGGAATGGGCTTAATCGGCCCCGGATTCGTTGCCGCGCATCACATTGACGCGGTCCGGCGCCTGGGCGATGTAGACGTGGTCGCTATTGCAGGATCATCACAGGAATCGGCCGAAAGAAAGGCGCGCGAGTATAAGGTCGAACGTGCATATGGCGACTTCCATGCACTGATTTCTGACCCGGATGTGCAGGTACTCCACAACACGACGCCGAATTATCTGCATCTGCCGGTCATCACGGCGGCGCTGGCTGCCGGCAAGCACGTCATCTCAGACAAACCCCTGGCCATGAATCCGGAGGAGGGGCGCAAACTGCGCGATGCCGCCATCGCTGCAGGGGTCGCTCACGTTGTCACCTTCAACTATCGTGGGAATCCGCTGGTGCAACAGGCTCGCAGCATGGTCGCAAGCGGAGAGACGCAAGGTGTGACCTTTGTCCATGGCCATTATCTTCAGGACTGGATGACGGACCCCAACGTTTATTCCTGGAGGTCCGATCCGGCGAAAGGCGGCGTGAGTTCCGCGCTCGGTGACATCGGTTCCCACTGGTGTGATCTCGCGGAACATGTCTCCGGATTGAAGATAACTTCCGTGCTGGCCGACCTCACAACGGTCATCCCTACTCGCTATTCCTCAGGCTCGTCTGCCGAGGCGTTTTCGAGCAGAAGCGCCCTCGAGCGAACGGCGGTAACGGTGCAATCGGAAGACCTGGCCAGTGTCCTGCTGCGATTTGAGAATGGCGCGAAGGGCTGTTTCTTCGTGGGCCAGGTATTGCCCGGACATAAAAACGACCTGGAACTCGAGGTGAACGGACGAGCCTGTTCCCTGAAGTGGAGACAGGAACAACAGAATGAGCTTTGGCTGGGTTATCACAACCAGCCGAATGCCGTGATGCCGAAAGACCCTTCTCTGGTGTCGCCCGACGTGCGCCGCTACACCCATCTGCCCGGAGGACATCAGGAATCCTGGGCAGATGCGTTCCTGAATGTGATAAGGGACGCGTACGAATGGATTCGCGAAGGAGCAGCACCCGATCGAAAGCCAACAATGTTGCCCACATTTGAGGATGGCTACCGATCGGCCTGTCTTATCGACGCCATGCTCAGGAGCCATGCAGCAGGCGGAGTCTGGGAGAAGGTGCAATACGTTCCAAGCAACAAAAGTGGAGAGAGAGTCGCATGAGAGTGGGAGTGTTCACGCCACTGCTGTCGCAGGTGCCCCTGGAAGGCGTGCTGACGAAGTTGAAGGCGCTCGGCATCAGCAGCGTAGAACTGGCAACGGGGAATTATCCGGGCAATGCGCATTGCAAGTTATCGATGCTCGAAGATGCCTCCGCGCTGAAGGACTTCAAGCTCAAGTTGGAGGATCATGGTGCAACCATCAGCGCCTTGAGCTGTCATGGAAATCCGCTGCACCCGGACCCTGCTCAGGCGAAGCAGGCTCAGGAGGTAAACCGCCAGACCATTCTCCTGGCGGAGAAGCTGGGCGTGCCGGTGGTCGTCGATTTTTCTGGCTGCCCGGGTGACTCGCCGCATGCGAAGGCGCCAAACTGGGTGACCTGCCCTTGGCCTCCTGATTATCTCGACGTGCTGGCCTGGCAGTGGAACGAGGTGGTTGCTCCCTACTGGGTGGAACGAGCGAGCTTCGCCGCGCAACACGGCGTTCGGATCGCGATCGAGATGCATCCCGGCTTTGTGGTCTACAGCCCTGAAACGATGCTTCGGCTCCGGGAAATTGCAGGTCCGTCGATCGGCTGCAACTATGACCCGAGCCACATGTTCTGGCAAGGCATCGACCCTATTGCCGCGATACGGATTCTGCGAGATGCGATTTTCCATGTTCACGCGAAGGACACACAGCTCTACCCGTCGAACCTGGTGCGGACGGGCGTGCTGGATACCAAGCCTTACACGAAAGAGCGAGATCGCGGGTGGATCTTCCGCACCTGCGGCTACGGACATGGCGCAGAGTGGTGGAAGGAGTTCGTCTCGACGTTGAGGATGTTTGGATACGACTACGTACTTTCCATCGAGCATGAGGACAGCCTGCTCTCTCCTGAAGAAGGACTTACCAAGGCAGCCCAGTTTCTGAACGACATTGTTATTCAAGAACAGCCGGGAGCCGCATGGTGGATCTGATCTCTCATTCAGCGCTCCTCGGCAAGCTCGAAATTGTCATGCTGGGGCTCAGTAGATCAGGGGAAACTCTCAAACGTCCGCTACTTTAGATGAGTGCTTTCGACGGTCGATTGGCGGGAACAGGATAACCGGAATGATCCTTTGCCGACTGTGTCCAGATAGATGTGGATGATTTCGCTCGCCGAGTAATGATCGAGATAAAGAGCGCATCGGCTGCAGACTGCTCATCCTGACCTGGCCTTCTCGATAAGTTGATAAAAGCGATCTGGATGGTTTCTAAGATAAGCTGAATAGTTTGCCGCTCGCTGCCACTGGAAGACCAATTGATCTTTGGGCTGCAGGCCGAAGACAGGAGTCAACTTCGCAGCGGACTTCGGAGGGCGCCCTTGATCCCAATCTCTGGACAAGGCCTCTGCGAGCTGCTGGTCGTGCTCAGCGATGTTCTGAATTAGTAAGCCGGCAGTTGCTCGCTCCAGCGGCTTCCTGGCGGTCTGTTCGATGACAATGGCCTCCCGCCAAAACATTTTCTCCAGATACTCGACGCACAGTGCAAAAGCTTGAAAATCGGAGAGGTTCTTCAGGACGAGTGGTTCTAACTGCACAAGCAGGCTACGGAGCCGCGTAAAGGGATTTGGACGCGGAGATGCCTCGCTCATCAGGGTTAAAAGCTGTTCGTCGTCACTCCATGGAACTGGCAGTCGGAGTCCCATCCAGGATGCTGTTTCTCGCTCTTGGACATGAGGCGCCACGTCATAGATCATCTGGAAAGCCTCATCCCAGACCTCGTTCCAGGTCGCTCGATAGTGCCTCTCCACAAAGCGGCGGAATCCTGAGGTCTGCGCAGTCGCCGTTCCTTGATTGAAGGCAATCGCGGCGTATGCGAAACCATCCCAGATAGAATTCTGAACATAACGGCTGGGAATCCAGTTTGTCAGGATGACACCAAGAGAGTTGAAGTCATTCGCTGCAAGATAGGAATCGGCAAAAGCATCGATATTTCTCAACTGTTCGGTGCCTACCCGCGGACCCCACTTGTAATGAATAAGGCCAGGGGCCCCGATTCCACGAAAGCCATTGGCGGTGACTTTCTCGAGAGCCTCGTGAATCCGGACGGAACTGTTGTCCCGATAGTTCCAATCCATGATGATGATTTTCTTGTTTAGCTGGCCAAGAATCTCCGGCTCTTTGTGCAGGACCATATCACCCCACACGATAAATTGTTTCCCCAGCCCTTCCGATATTTGATTCAGGGAATTCAGATAATCTGCCCATATTTGGGCGCGAGTCCTGACCTGAAGAGCTTTGCGGGAAAGCATTGAGCCTCCCCAGTTAACCTCGTCGCAGCCACCATGAAAATAGACCGAAGGAAATATTGTGGCGACTTCACGATATAACTTATCGAATAACTGCAGCGTCTCCGGACTCACCGGAATGATCCCGGTAAATTCAGAAGAGCCTTGCGGTTCGCTGTCCAGCAAATGAGCGTACGCAGAAGAGCGTGTTATGTATCCGGTATGCCCGAACGACTCCAGCTCGGGCATCAAATCGATGCCATGGGCTTGGGCATATTCTGCCAGACCTTTCAATTGTTCAGGTGTGAAGGCGCTATCATGCATTACCAGATTAGGCACGGAATCGAAGCGTAAGGCACTTCCCTGGTCGTCCGCGAGCCGAAACTGGAGTGTGTTAAGTTCCCACTCGACGCAAAACTCTATGACACGCCTGTAGTACTCCATGGACTCCGGGACGCGACCCGCGTCCACCATAAGACCACGCATTGGTTTCCGGGCTAGGTGATCCGGTGACCTCGATTCCTCTGTCGCTTGGAGCGAGGTTCTTTCGGGAAAATTCGAAGTGATTGAGCCGCTTGCCAGCAACAGACGCGGAGCTACAGCAGCACTCGTTAAGGTGGCGCCCGCCTGCACAAGGAATTCTCGTCTATTCCTGTTTCCCGTTCTCAATTTCCACTCCCGCGGCGATCCATAGACTTGGGTGTAGTGTTTCACGCAGAGCGGAGGTCCTG